>Ga0137409_10000151_pt1 | contig 67771 bp, 45 predicted proteins | sample CZODoug1_16funga_FD_122059 | JGI IMG/M metagenome (GOLD analysis project Ga0137409, IMG submission 122059) | Vadose zone soil fungal communities from Angelo Coast Range Reserve, California, USA - CZODoug1_16fungal (Hybrid Assembly) | ecosystem: Environmental > Terrestrial > Soil > Vadose zone... | reverse complement strand
CGCACCGCGTTTCGTAGCGCCTCATTCACATTCACGCGCACAAACTGCGGCGCGGGCATCTTTGAAAAATCGCTGAAGCGCCCAACGATGGTATTCAGATTGGCGAGTTCCGCTTTCAGCGTGGCCGTCGATTCGTTGAACACTTCCAGAAATTGTTTGGCGTCGAGTTGGCGGGCTTTCTGCAAATTCTCGATAGTGATTTGCATAGGAAAGAGCGGATTGCGCAATTCATGCGCCAGCCGCCGCGCTAGTTCGCGCCAGGCGGCGACGCGCTCAGTCTGCACCAGGCGCTCTTTCTGGGCCGCAAGAGTTTGCGTCATGTGATTGAAGGCTTTGGCAAGCTGGCCAATCTCATCGCGCCCGCGAACATCGATGCGCGTATCCCATCTTCCGCCAGCTACCTCACGCGCGCCTTCGGCCAATTCTTCCACGGGTTTGGTGATTCGCGCGGACACCCAGAAGCTGACGAGCAATCCCACCAATAACGCGGCAGCCGCAACCGCGCCAGCGATTTTCAAGATTTGGCGAGTCAGCAGCACCAGTTCTTTGCGCGAACTGCCGACGAAGAAGATGCCGAGAAGTTCCTTGTTTCGCCCGAGCAAGGGAATGGCTTGAAACGTTTCCGCGTCGGCGGGGTCTCTCGTCCAGTCAATCGTTTGCGCCATCTGTTGTGGCTGCTTCTGCAACTGCTCGACGAGCGGAGCGAAACGTTCCGCCTGCTCGCCATCAATTTTCTCGCCCATCAGGGAGGTTGCAACAAAAGCGGGCTCGAGACTGGTATAAATGAGCGCGCGCATCCCGGCCGGCAAGACAAGCGATGCGAGAAAATTCTTATCTAGGCGGTGGCCCCCGATAATGTACAACGGCTTGTCTGCCACCGTATTGTTGGTACGAACCACACTAAGTGAAACCGAAACGCCATCAGGCAGCTCTTCTTTCTTCCAGAAAGCCGGCGTTTCATTCCAATCCTTCACCGCCGTCACCCATTCATTTTTGTAGCCGACACGAGCGGGAAATTGCGCCGAGGAAATGAGCACTCCGTCGTAATTCACGATTTCCACGTAGTCCAGCCCATGTTCTTGAGCGGTGCCGACCGCGTCACGCACATAAAGCGACTGGTCCGCATTGGGACGCGACAGGTCAATGGCCATGCGCTCGGTCAAGTTGGCTTCCGCTATATTTTTCGCCTGATGGGCGATCTCCTCACCGCGCTGCACGAACTCTTTTTTGAATTGTGCGACCAGCGCTTCGGTGCGCTCCGCATCCATCGCTTCGAATGCCGCCTGGGTGTAGTGTGTCACAGCGTAAGCTACCACGGAGACAGACGCGAAAATGGTCAGCAGCACAACGAACAGCAACTTTGTTCGGAAGCTCATGGCTTGGCTCCGGGGGACGCGGCGGCTGGCGAAGTGGCAGGAGTTTCCGCGCCGTTCGCATTAACAGGCTGCGCGGTATTTGGCTCTTGGAGATCAAGCCACACATCGGCGAGACGCCATTCGCCCCATCGCGCGGGCATCCAGTCGCGAACTTTTTGGCCCAGGCCGACATATTCCGGCAGCGCGACCAGCGGCAGAACATGCCGATCTTCAAGCAATTTCTTCTCTCGCGCGTAAAGCTGTTCCGGATCGATTGCCGACACTGCCGCCTCGTTCGCATTGCCCATATTGAAAGTGGACACCATCGATTCCAGTTCCACCCTAGGCGAAAGCGAGGAATAGTGCCAAGAGAAAAGATGCGCGCCAGCCGCCGAATCACTCGCGGTAGTGGTCGTGTGCGACACCGCGCGATTCACGACTTGCACCAGTATCCCCGCCTGCCTCGCGTTGACGGCCACGCGTTCGCCCAGTAGCTTTGCGAGATCGCCAGTGGCGTCGACGCGCAACCGCAGCGGCTCCGTGCCAGCTGCCAGGTTTGCAGGAAGCGTGGCGCGAATTTCCTTAGCGCGCTCAATGTTCGTTTCCATGGTGAAGAGGAAAGCATATCCTGAGAGCCACTGTGGCAGAAGGGCTGATGCTGGTTCGGCTTGCTTTTGTAGCAACACGTTGGCCATGGTCTGCCGGTCGAGCGAGAGCGACAGCGCCTCGCGCAGATTCGCATCGGCAGCCGCTGCCTGGGCTTCGTCGAAACGCAAACCATAAAAAGTCACCGGCGCCGAAGACCACACGCGCTGATTGTCCTGAGTAGCTCTGCGCACCAGCTCCGGAGACAGCTCCACCAGTTCAGCTTTGCCCAATTGCAAATCGAAGAGTTGTCGCAGCGCCGGCACTCCCAGAGTCACGTCAATCGCATCAACAAAGGGGCGCCCTGACCAGGTTTCCTCGTTCGCGCGAAATCGCAGATGCGTCATTTTATTCAGATTGGTCGATGAAGTCGCCAAATTCGAATCACCGGCCGGATTTGTTGAATTGGACGGACCGCGGCTGGCAGTGGCCGACTGTGTAACAAAAAATGGGCCCGTACCCATCAACGTCCCATCCGGCTGCACGCGAAAAACAAAGAATCGGCCGGAAGCGAGTTCCTCCAGCAGATCCGGCATGGCCGCTGACGACTGAATCACTACATTGTTCCCTGAGGCCGAAATCTGTTGTCCGTCGGGGAGCAATGGCTGGAGTGCCGCCACGACATCCCCGTTGCTCAACGCCGTCCCATCCGAGAACTTGACGTTGGCGCGCAACATAAACTGCCACCGCTTGAACGCCGCGTCGTGCGACCACTCCGTCGCCAACTGCGGCTGAAACTTCCCGTAGTTGTCCAGCGCGACAAGACGGTCGTACACCAGTGCGCCCATTCTTTCATCCGTCTCCGACTCCATCGTGCCGGCCTTCCACCCTCGCGGGTCCAAAGACACTGACGCCGAGCGCAACTCGACCCGTAAGGTGCCGCCATACTGCGGCCATTTGGACCCTTGCGCGGATGGCATCAGAACGAGTGCAAGCACGGCAAGGACGGCCGGCTTAGTTCGCGCAGGCCAAAGTGATTCGATAGACCTCATAGTTTCCCGTAGAGAGATTGAACACCACAGCCGTATCGCTTTGCATGTGTCGTCCCGTCGAGATGGAAATCGACGGCCCGGGCAAATCAAGCTCTGCTTCCGACGGAGCGGATCTCGGCAGCGCTGGATTTCTAAGCAAAAGTCTATCCGGCACAGTCCAGTCCCCCGCCTCCGTCCGCAGCCACCAAACACTTCGGTCACACGCTGAGGCCAGAAACATTCCCTCTCTCCAGGAGTGGGAAGTGCCTCGGCAATTCAATTCGATCTTCTCAGCAACGGCCACACCGCAAGTTTGGCCGGGTAACACGAGGCTGTCCTGTTTTTCAGGGCCTAGCGAAAACCGGATCTCTCCGCGTGGAACGCGCATAGCTTTTTCGGAGGCGGGAATTCGCTTCATGTCTTGCAGTTCCCAGCGATCGTTCTCGCGGCGATAGAGCGAAAGGTTTTCTCGATTGAGAATCAAAAGCGGGCCCAATTTGCTTCCCTCTTCTCCCGTCTCAACCGCGTCCAGGATTGGCTCTTGTTGCTCCCAGATCAGTTCCTTCAATAAGCGGCGCCGGACACTCAAATTTTCCGCCGATGGCGGCGCTCCACGAACAAATCGGCTGATCCGGGTAGCGTCTCCAGATGCGGCCGGCACATTGGCGATCAGAATATAAAATGCCGGTGTCTCTTCGATGGAAATCTGGAGCACTCGAACGCCTGGTTCCACTTTCTCGGCAAGACTTTCTCCACCGAGTTCAGCGGTGAAGGCATCCTTCAACGCTTGAGAGCTTGCGTCTGGCAAAGAGGAATGATTTTGCCAGGACAGAAGGAAACGGCGCTCCCGTTGCGGAACTGCTGAGACCTTGCGGGCCAGAACTCGGGCGGCATCTTCGAACGAATCGCCGCGGGCGGATTGCGGGCAGGAAACGAAGAAAATCGCCGGCACCAGACACAGGAGAAGTCGGCCGCGCGAGCGCAGCGAGGACAGTTTTTGCTTGGCGTACACGGGTTACGGCCTGATGATATCACGGCTGCACGAAAGGGATTGTGTAATGGGTACAGGCAGTAAAAGCATTGCGTCCTCGCCAATTCCCGGCTGAGGAATAAATCCTTGCCGTAGGGAGTACTGAATCACAACGAAACGATTTGCCCTGGCCAGCCGTCCATGTAAGAGGTCCGTTGTGCCAGGCAAGATTCCAACTCCAGGAGCATTTAATGAAGCCCAAGTCTTTTCGTCTAAGTCTTCTTTTGTGGCTGACAGTGATCTTAGCAGTTGCCCTCGCAGCTATTCCTGGTAAGGTCCCCGCGCAAGCCGCCTCGGACCAGGTGCCGGACGGTCCCACCAAGCTCCTGCGCTTCGCTGACATTTCCAAAGACAAGGTCGTCTTTGCCTACGCCGGCGATCTATGGATCGCCTCGCGCGAAGGGGGCGCGGCGCGGCGGCTGACCTCGCACGTCGGCGACGAGCTCTATCCGAAATTTTCGCCCGACGGCAAATGGATCGCCTTCACCGGCGAGTACGACGGCAATCCAGACGTCTACGTCATCTCCGCTGAAGGCGGTGAGCCTAAGCGCCTCACGTTTCATCCCGGAAATGACATGGTGCTTGGCTGGACTCCCGACGGCAAAGATATTCTTTTCCGCTCGGATCGCTTTAGTGCGCCTCCGGGCCGCTACACCAAGCTCTTTCTCGTCTCGCCGCAAGGCGGCCCCGCGAGACCACTACAGGTTCCGCGCGCCAGCCTCACCACTTTTTCTCCTGACGGCACAAAAATCGCTTACCTCGAGACTTCCCAGGAATTCCGCACCTGGAAGCGCTATCGCGGCGGGTGGAGCCTCCCGATCGCGATCTTCGACCTGAAAAAGAATTCGTACGAGGAATTGCCCAAGACCGCCGGCATGGACCTCTTCCCCATGTGGCACGGCAACATCATCTATTTCATCAGCGACCGCGACGGCGTGATGAACCTCTTCAGCTACGACCTCGGCTCCAAGCAAACCAAGAAACTCACCGACTACAAGGAATACGACATCAAGTGGCCCAGCCTCGGGCCCGACGCCATCGTCTATGAAAACGGCGGCGTGCTCTACGAATTCAATCTCGTCAGCGGCAAGTCGCGCAATCTTCCCATCGTGGTGCGCGCCGAAGATGTCGAAACGCGGCCGGAATTCAAGAGCGTCGCCCAATCCATCGGTAGCTATTCGCTCTCTCCTTCAGCGGCTCGCGCCCTGGTGGAGTCACGCGGCAATATCTTTACCGTTCCAGCCGAGCACGGAAGCGTTCGCGCTTTGACCACCAATCATTCTGGCATCCACGAACTGAATCCCGCTTGGTCGCCCGATGGAAAGTGGATCGCGTATCTCTCCGACAAGACTGGCGAATTTGAGCTGTATACACGCCCGCAAATGGGCGGCGAGGAAACGCGCGTCACCACCGATGGCGGCGTCTACCGCTACGGTCCGATTTGGTCGCCGGACAGCAAGAAACTTCTCTATTGGGACAAGCTGCACCAACTCTGGTTCGTCAGTCTCGACGACAAGAAACCCGTCCTGGTCGACAAGTCCGAATACGGCGACATTAACGACGGCAGTTGGTCGCCCGACAGCCTCTGGCTCACCTATTCCAAGCCTCATCGCCGGGGTTCCAGTGACGTATTCCTGTTTTCGCTGGGAAGGAAGAAAATCACCAAGGTTTCTGCGGGCTTTTACAGTGACAACAATCCGGTCTTCGATGACAACGGCAAATATCTTTATTTCATTTCCACACGCTACTTTTATCCCAGCGTCGGCCAGCTCGATCAGCGCTTTAACTACTACTCCACCGACGGCGTTTTCGCCGTCACGCTGAAGGCCGATGAAGCTTCCCCATTCAAGCCCCAGAGCGACGAGGAAAAGGCAGCCGACGAAAAGAAAGACGACAAGAAAGCTGCCGACGCTAAATCTGGCGAAAAGAAATCCGAAGAACAAAAAGACGAGAAGAAGGACGAGAAAAAAGAAGAAAAGAAACCCGAGCCTGTCAAGCCGATTCAAATCGATCTGGAAGGTATCGGCTCGCGCGTCGCTCCGGCGCCGATCAGTGCGGGTATTTTAGGTGGTCTCGCGGCGCGCAAGGACAAATTCTTCTACATCTCCACACCTCAGGAAGCGCGGCAATTCGGCACGCCTGACCGCGGTTCAAAAAATGTCCTCCACGTCTACGATGTGACCAAACGCGAAGACAAAGTGCTGCTCGATGGCATAGATGGCTATGACCTCGACAAGGAAGGCAAAAAAGTAATCTACAAAGCCGGGCCCGTCTACGGCATCGCGGAAGCCACTCCCGGCAAAGCCAAGGTCGGCGACGGCAAGCTCAATCTCACCGAGCTGCAAGTGAAAATCGATCCGCGCGAAGAATGGCGCGAAGTGTTCCACGAAGCCTGGCGCGTCGAGCGCGACTTTTATTGGGACCCCAATATGACGGGCCACAACTGGAAGAAAATTGGCGAGCGCTATGAAGCGCTGCTTCCCTGGGTGGCACACCGCAGCGATCTGAATTACATCATCGGCGAAATGATCGCGGAGCTGAGCACTTCGCACACTTACGTCGGCGGCGGCGACCAGCCCACCAAACCTCACGTCAGCGTAGGAATGCTGGGCGCCGATTTTGAGCCAGACGGCAACTACTTCCGCATCTCGAAAATCTATCCCGGCGAAAACTGGAGCGATCCCACGCGTTCGCCGCTCACCGAACCGGGATTAAAAGTGAAAGCGGGCGACTACCTGATCGCTGTTGACGGCCAGGAAGCGCGGTCGAACCAGGATGTCTATTCCTATTTCCAGGATCTCGCCGGAAAACTCGTCACGCTCAAAATCAATTCCAAATCCACTCCCGAAGGCGCGTGGGAAATCACCGTGAAGCCCACCGCAGGCGAGGCCGGTCCGCGTTACCTCGATTGGATGGACGAAAACCGCCGCAAAGTCGCGGAAGCCACCGGCGGCCGCATCGGTTACATGCACGTGCCGGACACGTCGTTCCCCGGCATCACCGCGTTCGACAAGCAGTTTACCGCGCAACTCGACAAAGACGGCATCATCGTCGATGAGCGCTACAACTCCGGCGGGCAGATTCCTGATTTTTACACTGAAAAACTTCGCCGCGAACTTCTCTCCGCAATCGCCCCGCGCGAAGGCAAAGACACTCCGTGGCCACCTGTGGCGATCTACGGACCGAAGGTCATGATCGTCAACGAACTCGCGGGTTCCGGCGGCGACGCCTTCCCGTGGTTTTTTCATCGCCAGAAAATCGGCCCCATCGTCGGCACGCGCACTTGGGGCGGACTGGTGGGCATCTCCCGCAGCGTTCCTCTGCACGATGGCGGCAACGTCACTGCGCCGGAGTTTGCCTTCTGGTCCACGGACAATGGGGGCGAATGGATTGTCGAAAACCACGGCGTGGACCCCGATTTTGTCGTGTCGCAGCGGCCGGACCTAGTTGTCGCCGGCCATGACCCGCAGCTTGAAAAAGCCATCGAACTCGCCAAGGAAGCCCTGAAAAGTTACAAGGGACTTCCTGCCAGGCCGAAGTATCCCTCGGTCAAGGAATAGCAGTGAGATCGAGGGTTCCACCTTATCGGTGAAAACGAAAAAGGCCCCGCAACTGCCGGACCCTTCCGTCTCTGGGGGGAATTCGGGTTGGCAAACTATTCTTTGCCAGCCCGGAGAGTCAAATTTCCTCGGACCACGACTCTTTCTCGTCGTCGGCCCAGCGCTGCAGGTTTTCGACCAGCCGCGCGTCAATCCTCGGCAACCGCACCTCGTGAAGCGGAGCCCGCGTCAACGCAGCGATCGCGGGCGCAACAATCACGCAACCCATAAGCGCGCTCATCGCCAGGATTCGCCTGCAATAGTTTCTTGCCGCCCGTCTAAACTGTGCATCACTCGTCACTCTTGCTGAACTATTCATGTTCGTTTTCCTGGCAACTCAGATCCACTCTCTGCTCCGATTTCCTTTTGCAATTCTTGACCGCTAGCCGGGTGGCTCGAAACGCGAAGCCGGGGGAGGAGCAACCTCTGGCCGAATCGGTCAAGCGCGGCGGTGCTTGCCTTTGTGCTGTCGACCGCTTTGCGGTCGCCAAGACCAGAGTCATTCCTCCCTTCAACTTCGCGTCCCGGGCCACCCACAGGGGTATTGGCTAGCGGAGCCCGTTGTCACAGGTTTTCACCCATGCAAATTTTCTCTTCCTTCTTATGGCCTTTTCGACGGCTTGCGCTGTGCGCTCGCTGTCGCCGTCGGCGCCGGATCATCTCCATCGTCTGAAGAACCGCTGCCCTTGCCGGTCACTCCCGAAAACGCCGACCGCATCACGTCGCTCGCGAAGAAATTTTTCCCATCGATCGGCACCATCATGATTTGCAGTTTGTCCGATAGCCGCTCCGCAATGATTTTCTGGATCAGCATGGGATTGGACTTCAGCACCGACGCTTCATATTTCATCCGCTCCGAATCTGCCGCAGCCGTCACGCGAATTCTGTTCGCTTCGGCATCGGAAAGACTCTTCTGACGCTCCAACTCGGCTTTGCTGTCGATGACCTTGGCTTGCGCCGCGGCCTCCGCGTTTTGCAAAGTCGACTCCTTGCGCGCTTGCGCTTCCAGCTTGCTTTGCTCGATCTGCTTCTGTTTCAGCGGCAGCGTGTACTGCATCGCGTCCGCTTCGGACTTGGCTTGCAGCACGCGCACTTGCGCTTGCGCTTCCGCCTGTTTCACGTCGCGCGCCTTCTGCGCTTCCGCCTCCAGCTCCGCAATCTTCACTTGCTTGCCTTTGATTTCCGTTTCCGTGCCCAGCCGCTCGTTTTCCTGCTCCTTTAGCAGCAGTCCCTCGAGCCCCTTGGCGTATTCCGCCGGCAACTGCAAGTCGCGCAGCAGCACTTCCCGCACGATGATTCCGTCGCTCGCAAGCCGCGCGGTAATCAACTCCGCAGCTTTCGTCCGCAACTCTTCCCTCTTCGTTGCAAAAATTTCCCGCGTCACATAATTCGGCGCCAGTTGCCGGTAAATCGTGGCGACCACCGGAGCCACCACCTGCTCGCCCACCGGTTGCGGCAGGTTCGTATGAATCGAATCCAGCCGCCGCGTATCCAGCCGGTACCGCACGGAAACCGCCAGCCCGATGTTCAGACCTTCCCGCGCCTGCACCGTCAGCAGATCACCCTTTTGTTTGGAGTTTTCGCTCGCCAGGGTTGAATACACCTGCTCGCGCGTATCGTAGATCGCGACGGAATCCACCAACGGCGTCACCAAATGCACGCCGGGATACAACGTACCGGGGCGCGCGCCCCAGATTTCGCTCACGCGTACGCCCGCTGCTCCGTCCGGCACCACCACAAAACTTTCCGGGATCAGCAGCACCAGTCCGCCCGCTGCCACCAGTTGCAGCGCCAGCCTCCAGCGCACCGGCCGTAAAGGGCGGCGAGCCAGCGCCCCCACCTCCGCACCCGGTTCATCCTTCTTGCCCCATGAGAGCAATCGCCGCAATTGTTCCGAGAGAAAAATGTCGTAAGCCACCAGAGCCCCCGCGCTTCCGAAGAGTCCGGCGCCCACCAGCATCAGCAAATATTTCAAAGCCAACATCGAAGTACCCCTTTCTTCCTTTCCTGGAGCCCAAGTGGCCTCAGGCCTCTGCCTGCGCTCTTTTGCTCCAGCCGGACCAGCGCCGCGACGGAGCGGTGACCGCCGTCTCCGCCGCCAGCGTTGGGCCGGGTAAACCTGTTGCGCTTTCCGGAACCTGTAGGGGCCGCCTTCCCAGGCGGGCCGCTTTTCACTCCAGCGCTCTCACCGCGTCGTCGAATAAACCCGCGCCAGTTGCGCCGTCCCGCGCGCCAATTCCGTCCGCACAGGCTTGCCCTGAGTCCTCTCGAAGGCAATCCTTCGTGCCGTAGCTGGCCGCATCATCAGAAATGCCGCCTTCAAGCACAGCCAGTGCAGCCCCGCGGCAGCCGCCATCGCAAACATCGTGGTAATCACAAGCGTTGCAAATTGCAGCATGGCGATCATGACGAGCCTCCTGACTTGCGACTTCAGGAATGGCACATCACGGGCCAAGCTTTAAGTGATTGAAAATACAACAGTTAAGTTGAACTGATGGAGTGAAGAACGTGTGTGGCGCCACACACGTTGTGGGTTAGGGCACGCAACAAACCGTAGGATGACAGAGAGGTTTCAATTTGCCGTTCAAGGGTTCGCAGGCAACAGGCAAGCGCGGGGCAAAAGACTCGGGTGCTCCCACTACCGTATCAACTCATCGAGCTTTTCAGCGATGTCCGGAGCAGACTGGTCCCAGTAGTGTTGGTGGGCTCCCGCGCCAATACACATCTCCTCAAATTGCGGACCTCCCGGAGCACTTCTGGCGGTGTAAATCGTTGCGGGATAAGCTCCGGTCCCCGGTCCATCGGTCCGGTTATACCACCCATCGAGCCAGAGGGAACGCCCGATGTAATCTCCGCTCCGGTAGGCGTTCACCCACAGTTCCACTCCGAGCCGATCGGGGTGGGGACTCCCTGCGAGGGGCGTGTTCGGGGGAGTCGGGACCAGGCCTCCTAAATGCTTTAGAGAGTTATCCGGCGTGCCGCGGACCCATTCGTAGAGATACGGAAACATCCGGTTCAAAAACTGGCGCACCGGATCACCCATCGTAAACAACCGGATCGGAATTTTTGTCCCCGCACTCACCCCAGGAGTGCCGAGCCCTAACCGAGCGAGATCGGGATCCCCCTGTGACTTTAGATAGAGCAAGAGGTCGCCAGAAATCAGTGCGCCTAGGCTATGCGCCAAAATCACAATTCGATCGTACTTTCGCTCTTCATCCTTGTCGTCCGCGAGGTACCGCAGCAGCGAAACGTAGCGCTCCATAATTCGTGCCCGCGGCGTTTTCTCTTTCGGCGATGTCCGCAAATAGTTGTCCACATCCAAAATAATTCCAAGCACCGAAGCCCCTGACTGAGCAACTGAGGCAAGGACGGCCACCGACCCAGTAATCAGCCCTAGCCATTGCAATATTACCGCCGTGGGAGCATCCAGATCACTCAGCCCAATCTTTTTCCACTCGTGAAGAATCAAGAACAATACGGGCAGGAAAAATGCAGCCGTCCACATTAGCGCGAAGCCGATTGCCGTCGCATCCAAACCGCGAGACAGCCAAGCTCCCATGCGTCGCGAAGACGCGTTGTCTGATCCCCTTGGAGGCTTCATCTCCGTCAAAACAGAGGGTAGCAACCAGAGCAACAGGAGAAAAACACTGGTAGAGAGGGCGGCCAAGACCACCGGGAACGCGGGGGTCGCACTCCAAACCAGCACGCTTTGAAAGTAATCGTTGGGCGGCATTCCCTCCGGGCAGGTTACTGGACCTAGATAGCTTTGAGCATCTTTTTCGTCGAGAAAGAGCCCTCCAAAATCCCCCGGCAAATCCAATAGCGTTGGAATCGCCCTGTTGAACAGTCTGGTAGCCAGCGATGACTGGTAACATTTTTCCTTCGACTGGTTTGACTTTGTCGTTTTGACGAACAGGCCGCTCCAAAGAGCCAGGGTGACAATCAGGATTCCCAGCGCTGGCAGCGCCAGCGCGAACCGGCTGGTACGCACCGCCGCTCTCGCGCGTGCCCGCCCTGGCCCAGCCGGGATTGACCTCCACGCCACACTTCCCAATACCAGCGCCACAAACGCGAAGAGGAACAAGAATGCCCACGAACTTCGCAATGCGGCTAGAACGAATTGCACCATCCAGAGCGTTGCCTGCTCGATGGGGTTTCTATGCTCCCGAATAAGCCAGAGGATGCCTGCGAACGTAGCTAACGAGACTCCGTAGAGCGTCCAAGCTACCTCTTTCGCTCCGTCCCTCACGTCGTCGTAGGAACTCACGGACAAATATACGATCCCCGCACCTAGTAGCCAGCCCATCAGAGCAAGCAGCGACCAAGGTGAAATTTTGCTTGCTATCAACCAGGCCAGGCTCCCAGACGCAGCCGCAAAGACAAATGGAATCGCCGTCCACGTAATCGGCCAAGGCGTTGCCCGCATCCATCGCGAGGCGATCGCACAGACCAACAGCCCAAGAAGCGCAGCTGAAACCACGGTCCCCACGCGAGCCCAATACTCCGAAAGTGGATGAGGTAATGCGCCAAAAAGCGAAATAAACAGAATCAGATTGAGGATCGGGATTGGAAGGGTAAGTATGCGCACGGCCCAGAGTTGCGTCCAGTCCAGCCACTTCCAGACTTTCCTGTCGCGATTCTCCGCTGCGTCCGCCCCGGTGCTGATGGCCAACCGGCTCAAACTTCCAAGATGAAACAGCAGTTGGTACAGACCCTGAAAAAAACTCAGTATCGTGTTCTTCGGCCTGGACAGATCCGCCCAGTAACACTCATAGATATCCACTTCTGTCTTGGTCTGTCCCTTGGCACTCTCGCCAGCGGATGTTCCCACCGGCAGCTTGGCTGCCTCCGGGTTGGCATCCTTAATGGTCCCTTCAACATCCGCCAAAGTCCCGCTCCGCATCATCTTAATGCGTGTCGTCACATAAGATGCCGCCTCATCATGCGCGTCCGGTCCCTCCACGGGGCGGTCTACACCGCGATAGTCTTGCAAGAGCAGCCGCATGAAATCATTGGCCACCTTTTCGTTTGCTGGCCCGTCCGAAACTCTCTTCGTTCGCCACGCGCGAGTTAGATACATCGTTCTTTCTTGCAGGACACCCGCGAAGTACCCAACTATGGGAATTTTGCTTATCCAGCCTGGCTCCGAAACGCTTAGCGGCGAAACGACTTTCAATTGCTTCAACGGGATCGAGACGGTCTCCTGCGTGTCCGGTCCGTAAGGTGACTCTTTGCCTTTCGGCCGCAACCCGTGAAGCAACTCCGAAGCAGCTCGCGCCGAAGCCCCCGGCTCGTGGTAAGCCACTCCATGAACCACTATCAGTGCGACCTTTGATTCAATCTCCGCCATTGCTTCCCCCATCCGAGTGGCGCGTCCGGAATAGGTCCGACTGCCCCCAAATTAGTTCGGCGTCGCTGCAACCTTGCCCTTGGTCTGGATTGACTGGATTAGGTTCACTAAATCCACTCCTACCCCAATACGGTAAGTGTCTCGCGTGCTCGGGACGGTGATAACGGCAAGGTTGGGGTCGAAGGGCTGCACGGTTACTCCATTGGCGTTCGGGTTTTGCAAAGCAAATGTGGGAATATTTGTCGCCTTGCTTAAGCGCAAATTCACATTCCCGAACAGATAGATGCACTTATAGGCACCGCCAGGTCCGGAAAGCGGTAGGGGATAGAAAACATCGATCTTTCCCACAACGGACTGAAAATGCCCGCCAGTAATCGCTTCATCTTGGCCAAGTGAAAGTGCGTACGTCGCCGGCGCGGCCAGTGGTGCATCCCGGTCAAATGTCGTCAAGCGCACACCAAAGCCGTAATTTCGGTAGAAACGCTCCCGGTTAGGGGGGACAAAGCCAACGTACAAAGCATTCGTTGCCGTCGGGAACTGTTTGATAAAGTCGGGATACTGCAAGGAGGTCTTGTCTGGGACGTTGAAGATTTCCATCTGCGAGTCAGGCGGCTGGAATGCTCCCATGGCCCCGAAGTACCCGATCAATCCGACCATTCTGTGGCTATGGGGAGGCTCCCAGGTATGCAGTCGGTATTCGAGCCCCGTCTGGAAATCCGCACTCTGTGCCAGTTGATTGACCGGAAGATTGGATGCTTGAGTCGCAAAATCGGTGGCAAAGGTCCCGACCCCTGTAGTGACCTGCTGCGGAGCGCTGGCGATCCGGGCATCGCCCCACAAGTTCCAGTGTGTTCCTTCTTCCCAGAGTTGGTCGTCGGATAGAGCCCGCATGATGAAGAAATCGAAGAAGAAATTCTGGGTATATTTTGCCGACGAAGCTCCCGCCTGGTGGAACCCCGCGATAGCTCGGGCTTCCCAGTGCTTGTCTGAATCCTTGGCGGGCACAGGTGAGTCCTGGGGACTATCTTGGGCTCGGGAACGCCCCGGTAATCCAAGCGACGCGAGCAGGAAAATAAGTAATACCAGAAAGTGATTCCGGCGCGCGGACTTCATAGGATGCCTCCGGCGACAAAGCCAAATCCGACCTGGCATGTGGCAGCTCCTCTTGTCTGAAATTCCTCCGACGTCGAAGTTCCTGGAGAACGGGGCGAGAAACTTCGAGTTCGCAAACAGTTCACGTCAACTATCGGAGAAATACAATTAGACTTCGGGAGAGTTTCGCGGAAAATATAACAAGCAATGATACTTGTCAACTTGTTTTTGGGAAGACTTTGGTCTTGCAATCCGGCCTTCTCGCTTCAACCCACTCTATCCGGACCGTCAGGCCGGTATACGGGACGATGAATCCTTCCATAAATTTGCCACCCAACCCGTCGGTTCTCAGTAGCTTGGCGGACGGCTGGGGAAATGCGTTCCGATCTGATTCTGGATGCTGGGCGCCCCTCGGGTTTACGTGCGCGACTCTCGGCTTTGCCTCTCTCATCCACGGAAACCATTCAACTGCCCTAATAGCCTTTCGGCCCTCATTTTCGACCATTCGCTGTAAAGCACTTAACATTTTCATTAAGGTGTGCTATTCTCTCCATGTCGTTGACGCTATGCCGCCGCCCCGCTTTCTTTCCACTTTCCTTCACTTGATCCCTGCCCCCGTTACCCAAGCTCCTAAGTCCCATGGAATCATATCGTTTACCGACCCCCACCCCTTAAACTCAATCGAATCATATCGTTATGAAAATAGGGGAGGGAGGGTCCATCCGGGGCAGCTTCCTCCACACACTACCCGCTCTCCACTAAACACTGCCCACTATTCCGACAAGTCCTTTATCAGCAACACTTATAGACCTCCCCGCAAGTGTTGCAAACAAAAGGCTTACGCCCCGGTTACGCCCCATCTAAACCCTTTAGCTGCAACACTTACAAAAAACAGGGGGTACCTCCTTCAAGCCAAGTTCCTTTCGCCTGCTCCCAGCATCCGTTCCTTACTTCGTTACCTCCTCACTTCATCACTTCCTGCGCCGCTCTTGGTGCGACCACTTCCGTCAAACTCTTGTGCTACGCTAACCTTGAGACCACTCATGAACCGCGGATCAGGTTTGCGCATCGGCAAAATTCTCGGCATCCCCATCTATCTTCACTCCACCTGGGTTTTCATTTTTGCCGCCATCACCTACATGATTGCTTCGCAGTTCAAGCAGGAACATCCGGCTTGGACGGACATGCAGCACTGGAGCGTGGGCGTCCTGACCAGCCTGCTCTTCTTCGCTTCGGTCCTCTTCCACGAACTTTCGCACAGCGTCGTCGCGCAGCATTACAAAATTCGCGTCGTTTCCATCACCCTGTTTCTCTTCGGCGGCTTGGCGCGCATCGAGCGCGACCCGTCCAAGGCCGTCCAGGAATTCAACATCGCGATTGCCGGGCCGCTGGCCAGCGGCTTTCTCGCTGGCGCTTTTTGGGGCTTGACCAAGCTCTTCCCTTACGAACAATCGATCGGAGCGCTGGCTGCCTGGCTTTGGCAGACGAATCTCGCGCTGGCTGTATTCAATCTTCTGCCGGGATTTCCTCTGGATGGCGGAAGAATTTTCCGCGCGTTGGTCTGGGGAGCTACAAAGAATTTTGACAAGGCGACTCGCGTCGCTGGCGCCAGTGGAAAAATAATCGCGTATGCGATGATCCTTTTAGGCGCTTACGGTGTGTTTAACGGCGTCGTTCGGCAGGGACTCTGGCTCGCCTTCATCGGCTGGTTCATCTTGAATGCCGCGCAGGAGAGCGTCGCTCAAGTGGCCGTCCGCGAAACGCTCACCGGCCTGAGCGCCGCCGATGTGATGAGCAAGGAAGTTCCCACGGTGCCCGGGCACATCACACTGGAAGAATACAGCGCGGAAGTGCTGCGCACCGGCCGCCGCGTGCATCTGGTAATCAACGACGACCGTTTCGCCGGCATGATGAATGTTCACACGCTGAACTCCATCCCGCGCGACGAGTGGGCGCACAATTCCGTGCAAGCAGTGATGATCCCGCGAGAGAAGATTCTCTGGACCTCGCCGGAAGAACCGCTCCTGGGTCTGCTCGAGCGGCTGCTGAGCGCGGATGTCAATCAGATGCCCGTTGTAACCGGCGCCACTGACGGCTCGCCCCAAATCGTTGGCATCGTTACGCGCGATTCCATTCTTCGCGTAGTGCAAACGCGCTCCGAGCTCGGCCCGCTGGCTACGAGTAGATAGCGGCTGTTCGCGGTGAAAGTTTTGCAAAAGTTTTTTTCTTGGGAGAAGACTTTAATCTGCGACGGCAGATTGTCCGGTGAATGAGGTTTCGGCGGCTATTGTTTTCCGCGACTCCAACGTGATGCGGACTCCGTGGCGTGGCCGCAGCGTGATCGACGCCAGCGGCACCACGGGATGACCCGGTACCAGCCGCAAATGAAATTTGCGCGCGATCGTCGCCAGAATGAGCGTCGCTTCCATCAGCGCAAATGCATTACCGATGCACTGGCGCGCTCCGCCGCCAAATGGAAAATATGCAAATCGCGGCAATCGCCTCATCAAATCATTTTCCCAGCGCTCCGGCCGGAATTCTTCCGGCGCGTCGTACCAGCGCGGGTCGCGGTGCACCACCCACTGCGCCATGGCCACGCCCATTCCCTTTTTGACGGGGTAGCCCGCAATTTCATGGTCTTCGACGGCCAGCCGCGCCGTTCCCCACGCAGGGGGATACAGCCTGAGAGCTTCTGTAATAACATGTCCGGTATAAACAAGATTCGGAAGATCATCGAGAGCCGGCGCGCGACCGCCGAGGACGGCGTCCAGTTCCGCGTGCAGTTTTTTTTCAACGGCGGGATTTTGCGCGAGCAACCACCACGTCCAGGAAAGCGCGCTGGCAGTAGTTTCGTGGCCGGCCAGAAATAATGTAATCGTTTCATCGCGAAGCTGGCGGTCGGTCATTTTCGAACCGTCTTCGTCCTGCGCCGCGAGCAGCATCGAGAGAAGGTCGCCGGCGTCGTGGCCCGAAGCGCGGCGTTCGGCGATGATGCGGTAAAGGATTTTTTCGATTTGCGCCACTTCGCGTTTTACGCGCAGATTCGCGGGCGTGGGAAGCCAGTGCGGGACAAAAATGGTGCGGCGGAAATTCGCACCGATTTCCAGAAGCAGTTCGAGCGATTTGCCCACTTCTTGAGCATCGCGTTCGACGTCGGCATCGAACAGCGTTTTGCTCACAATCTGTAACGTCAAGCGCATCATCTCCTGGTGAGCGTCGCGTTCTTGCGCTCCCTGCCAACCCGCCAACAACCGCTCGGTGTACTCCACCATAGTCGCAGCGTAAGAAGCGATTCGCGCGCGGTGGAACGCGGGCTGCGCGAGGCGCCGCTGGCGCAGCCAGAAATCGCCCTCGCTGGTCAGCAAACCTTCGCCGAACACGTGGCGGTTCGCGCGCAGCACTCTGCCCTTCGAGTATTTGCGGGCGTTAGTGACCAGCACTCCTTCGATCAAATCGGGATGATTGATGAAAATTGTTTTGAAGTTCAGCACGCGCAGGCCGGCGACGTCACCGTATTCACGAGCGACTTTTGTGAAGTATTCCAGCGGACTATTGTTTAGCGGCCCGAGCGACCATCGTTTGAGCCCTTCGGAGGGGCCGGCGGGAAACTTCTTGCGAGCCGAGGGTAACATTCAACAATGCTATGACGGTGTTCGAATGGCGTCAACGCGCCGCAAAAGCGAAGCGCTCAGGGTTCCCGGGAACGGAGAGTGCGGACTCGAAAGCCGCCGCTGCGTATATCAACCGTCACCTTGGAAAAACCCGCGGCCATCAATCTAGCAAACAGGGACGCTGGGACCACGGGAACAAACGTGCTCCGAACGTGTCCCACGCGATGCAGCCAACTATCCTGAATTTCAAAGGCAAGAAAAACACCGCCCGGCCGGAGTACACGAAGAATTTCCGCGAAAGCGCGATCCTGCAATTCGCCGGAACGCAAGTGGTGAAGCACCAAGATGGCAATGGCAGAAGAAAAACTCGCGTCTGCAAACGGAAGCGTTGACGCATCGCCCCGAATCACTGCGGTATTGGAGCCGTTCACTTGGGCGGCAAGTTTCGCCGCGAATGGGTGGTCATACTCAAGACTTGTCACGCGTGGGGCCCGCAGCGCCAATTCCTGCGTCGCCACTCCTGGGCCCGCGCCGAGTTCCAATATGTGGTCGCCCAACTCGGAACCTTGTACGATCCATGGCAAGAGTTTCCTCCGCGTTATCCACCGCCAGTAGGGCGATCCACAAAACCACGTTTCGCATGAATTCATCGATATCTCTGAATACTTCGCGGGCTCTCTACTCTACCGTGGACGGGCAGAATTAATGAAGCATGGTACGGATTTGACGGAGAGAAGAAGCGAATTGATCGGCGTTATAGGAAGAGGGATTTTCGAGTTGCTGGAAGAGGCCGTTGATGGCGGCGCGAACTTCGGCGGCGTTGGCTGGCTTGGCGTCTTTGCTATAGGCGATGTAGAGCGAATCCAGGGCCATGGCGGCTTGTTCCGCGGCGCGCTCGTCGGCAAGGGCGATATTCTCAGCGTCATCGGGAATGCGCTGCAGCATGCGCAGAGCTACGGCCTGATCGTATTGCATGGTTGCCAATCGCCCTGCAATCCGTTGCGCCAGCGGCACGGCGGCAGATGCCGCTGAGACAACTACGTTACGGTCAGGATTGAGTTTGCTCATTTCATCGGAAACGGCAAGAAGCTGACGGTCCAGATCCATCGCACTGGCGGAGTCAATCTGCTTGGCGAGCAAGCGGAACACCGCATAGCGCGAGCTATTCCATGCCGGATCGCCGGGACGGCGGCCGATGTAGGCATGCTCCTGGCGCCAACTGTCTTTCGCGGGGCCCAGAGCGTGATGGCAGGCAAAACAGGAAAGCTCGGAATACTCCGGCCAGACGTCTTTTTTGTCGAAGCGTTCATTCCGCGCGCGCCAGGTCAATCGCTCCATCGCCACACGCAGTTGCACGGCTTGGCCCGCGCTCCATTCGCGCACTCCCACCCACGCCGCGTCCTCAACCGGTTTGCCCGGCTCTGACTCGCGCGGTGACTTCCAATGGCGCGGCATGACCGCCGAAAATGAATCGAGCTCAAAAAATAAATCAGGATGTCCGGCGGCAATCATTTCATGGTCAACAAATTTATTTTTCGTTCCGAGATGGCATTCAAGGCATTTTTCGGTGCGGTGAATCACGTCTCTTGTGTCATGCATCCCCAACGCCAGAGATTTCTCGTGCGCCCAGGTTCTCGTCGTATGCGAACCCAGCCAGCCGGAAGCGGGGCCGTGGCAGTTTTCGCAGGAGACGCCTTCGGAAATTTCGAACGCGCGGCCGCGCTGCTCCAATGGCGGATTCAGTGCGTGGCACGCCAGGCACTTCGGCGCTTCTTCTGCTTTCGAGCCCAGTTTCAAGATTCGAGCCATGCGCTCGCCAACGTCCACGGTCAACGCCTGGTAAGCACGGCTGTGCTTGTCCTGGATGATCCAGGTCGAATATTCGTTTTGCAAAATGCGGCTGCCGACGACCGGTTTCACGCTGCCGTGACAACTCGTTGCCGCACACGAACCCGGTCCGATGTACTTGATGGGTTCATTCTGAGCCGAAAGCGCCGCCGGAAATGCAATGAAGGATGCGCAGATGACCACGCGGAGCAAAGAGGAGTTGGAGGCGTTGGGCATTCGGTTCGTCGGTGAGTCTGCTTGCTTATAACGTTTGCGGCGAGCGGAAGTCAACGGGCCGCGTTGTCTTTTTCGCGCCGCGCCGCGAAAAGCCAAACGCGTGCTATTTACACGCGACTTCGCTGACAGTAGTATGCAGGGGATTCAGCACGCCATTTCGCGCCGCGCATCGTTTGATAAAACGTGCCCGGCGCCATTCGCGCGAGACGGGGCGCCGTGATCTTCGACGACCTTCGGGGCATCCAGCTTCGCTACGGCTTTCTGCCAAAAGCGGAGCTTGAGGGCCTTTCACAACGCACCCAAACGCCGCTCTATCAAATCCACAGCGTGGCGAGTTTTTATCCCCATTTTCATTTGGCGCCGCCGCCGAAGGCCGAGATTCGCGTGTGCGCGGACATGAGCTGCCATCTGAATGGCGCTTGCGAACTGCGCGCCGATCTCGAGCGACGATTCGCGAATGCGCGCGCCGAAGACGTGCAGATTCGCGATGTATCGTGTCTCGGGCGTTGCGATCATGCTCCGGCAATCTCGATTAACGATCACATCTTCACGGAGGTCACGGCGGAGCATGCCGAGCAGATGGCGCGGGGCGCGATGCGCGGCGAGGATATTCAGGAGCCGCGCCCGGAACAGGCGCGTATCGCCTGCAAAGCCGATCCCTATGGTGAGAGTGAGAAGTACGGTGTCGTGCGCAAACTCGTGGAATCCAAGGATTGGGATAGCGTTCTTGCACAACTGAAGGCCGCCGAACTGAAGGGGATGGGCGGCGCTGGATTTCCAACCAGCATGAAATGGGATCTCGTCCGCAAACAGGCAGATCCGGTGAAATACATTGTGTGCAATGCGGATGAAAGCGAGCCCGGCACGATCAAGGACCGCTTCATCATGACCAATCTGCCGCATCTGCTCATCGAGGGAATGATCATCGCCGGGCTGGTTACCGGGGCGAAGCGCGGCATCCTTTATATCCGGCACGAATATCATCTTCAGGAAGAAATTCTCGGCGAGGAGATTCGGCGGTGTTATCGGTCCGGGCTTCTGGGGGAAAAAATCCTTGGCAGCGATCTCGACTACGAGCTGGAAGTTTTTGTGAGTCCTGGCGGGTACATCTGCGGAGAAGAAAGCGCGCTGATCGAAGCCATCGAAGGTCATCGCGCTGAGCCGCGGAACAAGCCTCCGTTTCCCGGCCAGATTGGGCTGTGGCAGAAACCGACGGTCATTAATAATGTCGAGACGTTTATCAATGTTCCGCAAATTCTCGCTCGCGGGATTGATTGGTTTGTCGCGCAAGGCTCCGGTGGATCACGTGGGTTGAAATTTGTTGGAGTCAGCGGCCATGTTGCCCGCCCGGGAATCTTCGAAGTTGCCATGGGCGTGCCCATGCGCGATGTCATTTTCAATCATGCTGGTGGCGTTCGCGGCGGCCGTCAGCTCAAAGCTTTTGCGCCGTCCGGGCCGTCGTCCGGCTATCTGCCCGCTTCCCTAATCGATGTGCGTCTTGATTTCAAGGCGCTCGCTGAAGCCGGCTCGATGCTCGGCTCCGGAGCCATCGTCGTTTGCGACGACACGACTTGCATGCTGGACATGGCGCTGAATGCGGTGCGTTTCTATCGCAACGAATCTTGCGGCAAGTGTGTTCCCTGCCGCGTTGGCTCGCAAAAAATGTCGGACATGCTGGTCCGGTGGACACAGGGCGGCCTACCCGAACCGCAGTATCGAGCCGATCTCGCACTGCTCGACGAACTCTCGCAAGCCATGAGCCTTACTTCGATCTGCGGCCTTGGCCAGATCGTGCCCGCGCCGATTCAATCGGTGCTAAAACATTTTCGCGCTGAAATCGACGCGCACGTTTTGAAGAGCCAATGTCCCAGCGGCATCTGTTTCACCGCCGCATCGCGAGCTGGCGAAGCGCAGCGCGTTGGGATTCGGCCGTAGCATGACGACAGCGGCCCCACCTCCGGGAATGCTCGACATTACGCTAGATGGGCAACCTATCCGCGTGCCCGCCGGCACGAGCATATTCGATGCAGCGCGGATGAACGGCATCAACATCCCTACACTTTGTCACTTGCAAAGCCAGACTCCTGTCGGAGTCTGCCGCCTTTGTGTTGTGGATACTGGGGCACGCGTGCTTGCTGCCTCGTGCGTCCGGCCGGTTGAGCCGGGAATGAAAGTGGTAACCGATTCCGAGAAAGTGCTGGCGGCGCGCAAAACCGTTCTGGAACTCTTGATGTCCGATCATCCTTCTCCTTGCGCACGCCAACAGAATTCGGGCGACTGTGAATTGGAAATGCTTGCGAGAGCCGCCGGCGCTTCACAGCCGCGGTTCTCTAAGCGCACAGTTGCGCGCGGCAAGGACGATTCTTCACTGGCCATCGCCGTGGATCACGACGCGTGCATTCTCTGCGACCGTTGTATCCGGGGCTGCGATGAAATCAAAAACAATTTCGTCCTCGGCCGCATGGGAAAAGGCTATTCGGCAGGCATCGCTTTCGATCTGAATTCGCCGATGGGCGATTCCACATGCATTTCGTGCGGCGAGTGCATGGTCTCTTGTCCCACTGGGGCGCTCACCAATAAAAGTGTTGTCGGCACGGCGATTGCTGCCGGACCGGGCGCGGAAGGGTTCGAAGCTGAAGATCTGCTGCAGATTCCCGTTTTCAAGGGCGTCTCGGGGACATTTTTAGAACTGAATCGCGGCGCGATCGTTAAAAGGCGCTTTCGCAAAGGCGAAATCATCTGCCGCGAAGGCGAATTTGGTTCCACAGCTTTCTACATTCTCGAAGGCCAAGCTAAAGTTTCCATTTCCACTCCTATCGCACACGTTAAGACACAGGGCGGCGCAAAGGGGTTTTTCAAGCGGTTGACGAGCACTCTCGTTGCCCGCGAAGAAGACAAGCGCGCGGAAGAAACGCGCGACAGGACGATTCCAATCGATGCGTCCGTGGATCTCGCATACGGCAATCCGGTCGCCGAACTCGGTCCAGGCGATCTCTTTGGCGAAATGACGTGCATGAATTTTTATCCGCGCTCGGCCACGGTGATCGCGGAGTCCGATGTTGTGGCGTTCGAAATGCTGCGAAATGTTCTCGACATCATGCTCAAGAACAAAACGTTCCGGGCACAACTTGATCAGACTTATCGGCGGCGCGCGCTGGAAAATCATCTTCGCGGAGTGCCGATGTTCGCGGACCTTTCGCCGGAATTTATCGCGCACCTGAAGGAAAGCGTGGAGTTGCAGCGATTTGCCCCAGGCCAGGTAATTGTTCAACAGGGCGCGCCAGCGGATAGTTTCTACCTCGTTCGAATTGGCTTCGTTAAAGTCTCGGAAAACTATCCTGGAGGCGAACTTGTGCTGGCCTACCTTTCGCGCGGGGATTACTTCGGCGAAATCGGCCTTCTGGGCGGCGGAGTTCGAACCGCTACTTGCACGGCGCTTGATCATGTCGAGCTGGTGCGCATTTCCGGCGAAGACTTTCGCGACATGGTCGAGCGGTTTCCAAGCGTGCGCACTGGGCTGGAGGCCGTTGCGGCCGAACGCCGCACCGCCAATCAGCAGCGCATGCAGATGGTTCACAACGTGCCCATCGATCAATTCCTGTCGCAAGGATTGATGGAAGCGCAGAGTTTGCTGATTCTGGATTTGCAGAATTGCACGCGCTGCGACGCTTGCGTGAATGCATGCGCGGACGCGCACGAAGGCATCACGCGGCTGGTGCGCGATGGCTTGCGTTTCGACCAGTATCTTGTTGCTACAAGTTGCCGCCAGTGCCGTGACCCGCTCTGCATGGTCGGGTGCCCGGTTGGGTCGATTCGAAGGCGCAATTCACTCGAAGTGATTATCGAGGATTGGTGCATTGGCTGTGGATTGTGCGCGCAGAATTGCCCGTACGGAAATATTAATTTGCATCCGTTTGAAGTGATGGTCGACGATCCGGAGAAGGCTGGGCGCAAAAAAGCGGCCATCAAGCAGAAAGCGACATCTTGCGATCTGTGCACGCACTTGAAAGAACCAAGCTGTGTTTACGCTTGCCCGCACGATGCGGCGCATCGCGTCGATCCGCGAACATTTTTCGGTGAAATGCTGGGCCAGGGCACTGCGAAATGAGAATGGACAAGACGCAACGTGGATGGGCACTCGCTTCGGTCGCAATCCTCGCGATTTCCGTGGTGGTCTATGTCGTGTATTCATCCGCGTCGCCGCAAGATGCGCGCGGCGGCAGCACACTCGGGCTGGCGTTTGGCGTCATGGGCTTTGCCTTCATGATTTTTGCGGCGCTACTCGGCGCGCGAAAGCGAGTTCCGACCTGGCGCGTCGGGCGTGCGCAAGCATGGATGCGCGGGCATGTGTGGCTGGGATTCCTCGCTTTGCCATTCATTCTTTTTCATGGTGGATTTCATTTCGGCGGAACGCTGACGCGGGTGCTGATGTGGCTGTTGATCATCACCGTCCTCAGCGGTGTTTTTGGGGCCGCGCTGCAACACTACATTCCGCGGGTGATGACCTCCGACGTGCCGCTGGAAACGATTTACGACGAAATCGGGCGCGTTCGAACGCTGTTACGCGAAGAAGCCGATCGCGCGATGGAGACTGTTTGCGGCAATTTGGGGCTCGCGAAGAGTTCGGGCGAGGAAGGTCTTCGCGCTGGAGGCTTTACGGCGTTGCGGGGCCTGGCTGCTTCCGCCGTTCCGCTGCGAACTTCCGCGGCTGTCAGCGCAGGGGCTAGCGCCGCGGTAGCAGCCGCACCTGAAATTATTTTGTTGAGTGAGGAAGAGAGTGCGCCGCTGCGCCGTTTTTACTTGAACGAGATGCGCCCGTTTCTGGAGCGGCCGAAACTACGCGGCCAGCGTCTTAACGAAATGGCGAAAGCGAGCAGCGCGTTTGCGGGACTGCGCACCTTGCTGCCGGCCGCGGCGCACGCTTCGCTCGGGGACCTGGAGGACATTTGCGATGAAGCGCGGCAGCTCACGCGCCAAGAGCGCTTGCATCATTGGCTGCACGGCTGGCTGCTGCTGCACATTCCACTTTCGCTGGCGCTGATTTTTCTCGGCGCGGTGCATGCGGTGATGGCGCTGCGTTACTAGCAAACGAGAACAAATTGGCACGCACCCGCACTACAAAAAAGCTGGCGCAGCGTATCGACCTCAATTATTTCAAGAGGCCGACACCGCTGAAGCGCGCGAAATTCTGGCTCAGCTTGCTGCTGCCATTGATTGCGTTGCTGTGGATCGCCGAACGCGGCATTTTCAAAGATTCTCGTGTTTACAGCAGCGGCCGGCTGTCAGAAGCTCATGCTGTTCTTGAAAAGGAATGTGCGGCGTGTCACCTGCAAAAGGCTGGTGAGTTTTCTGCGAAAGTGGCCGACAAGGCTTGTCTCGGCTGCCACGATGGGCCCCTCCATCACGCCGAACAAACGAAAATACTCGAGTGTGTGAACTGTCACGTGGAACATCGCGAGAGGGGCAATCTGTTGGCTGCGAGCAATCAATCGTGCGCAAGCTGCCATTCCGACCTCCGCGCACACAGCGGCGCGGCTCGTTACGCTTCAAATATTCGCAGCTTTGAGGACGGCCATCCCAACTTCGATGCCGCAGATAAGACCAATCGCGACCCCGGCACGATTAAGCTCAACCATTGGCTGCATATGAAGCCGATTCGCGCTATGGCAGGCGGGCCGAATGTCCAGATGGACTGCAGCGACTGTCATCGAACGGCTGCGGCAGCGGTAAAATCCGCGTGGACCTACGCCGATGCAAGATATTCCGCTGCATCCGTTTCCTACACTGACGCGGACAATTTCCGTGCTCTCGGGACCTCAGGACTTGCGGCGCGTAATCCGTCCACGGGCCGCGAGTTGATGGCGCCGGTGAAATTCGCGCATGCTTGCGCGGCGTGTCATCTGCTTATGTTCGATAGGCGTTTTAATGAAGGCGCGCCGCATGACAAACCGGACGTTGTGCATGCTTTCCTGGTGAAGAGATTTGCGGAGTACATCGCAGCGCATCCTGGCGAATTGCGCGAGACGCAAGATCCCTACCGCGACTTGACGGGCAAGCCGTCGCCGCCGAGGACGCGCGCGCTCACGGCCTCTCAGTGGGTGGCTGAAAAAGCGGCGGTCGCCGAAGAGCTGCTTTGGCACAAAACGTGCGCGCAGTGCCATCAGATGAGCGCCTCTCCACTGCAGGACACGCGCATCGCGCGGTGGTCACCTGCGAACGCGAACGCCGTGGGCAAGATTTCATCCACTAGCCAAGCCGAATTCTTGGCGGATCAACAAGAACACCTTGCGACCCGTGAACTGAGTTTGCCAACCGTGGCGCCGGCGAACACGACGCTGAAGTGGATGCCACATGCGAAGTTCGACCATGAGGCGCATGAGGGATTCACCTGCGTGAGCTGCCACGCAAAGGCAATGACAAGCACGGAATCGAGCGACATCCTGCTGCCCGGAATTGAGACTTGTAAGAAGTGCCATGCGCCGGGGCCGGAGCATGCGGAGTCGCGGTGCTTTGAATGCCACACTTACCACGACTGGTCAAAGCGGAAGGAAGTCACGCCGAAGTTTACGTTGCCAGCACTGCGCACTGGCGGTCGCTAGATTTCGGTTAGGACTGGCGGGCATTTACCAACAGAATGGGTGAAGCGGACTTGCCTTCGCAAGGCAGCGCATCGGGCTCTTCATTCCATGCTAATCAGCAACGCTCATGCGTGATTTACGAGCGCCATCATTTCAGGGGTGTATCGTTCGCCAATCACTTCGATTTGTGCAAGGCGGGCGCTGATTTCTTTCAACTCGGTTTCGGTGAGGGTTACATCGAGTGCTCCCATGTTCTCCTCGAGATAGCAAACGCGTTTTGTACCGGGGATGGGAATTAAATCATTGCCTTGTGCAAGAACCCAGGCGAGGGCTAATTGTGCCGGGCTTGCACCCTTCTTGCTGGCGAGCTCTTTCACGGTTTCCACGAGTTTAAGGTTGGCCTGCAACGCTTTTTCTCCGAAACGCGGATTTGTCCGGCGCCAATCCGTGGCATCCAGATCTTCGAGTTTCTGGATTGCGCCGGTCAAAAATCCGCGCCCTAGCGGGCTGTAAGGAACAAAGGTGATCTCCAATTCGCGACAGGCAGCGAGGACACCGTTGGTTTCCGGTTCGCGGGACCAGAGCGAGTATTCGCTTTGCAGAGCTGCGATGGGATGAATTTTGGAGGCGCGCCGCAAAGTTTCTGGTCCCGCTTCGGAGAGCCCGAGCGCCCGCACTTTTCCGGCCGAGATGAGCTCGGCCATGGCGCCGACAGTCTCCTCAATTGGAACTTTCGGATCGACGCGGTGCTGATAGAAGAGATCGATGGTTTCGATGCCCAGCCGCTTGAGACTGGCGTCACAAGCGCGCCGAACATTTTCCGGCGAGCTGTCAATGCCCCGAGTGCCGTCGGGATGTATGCGAAAACCAAACTTGGTAGCGATGACCGCGCTGTTGCGGGGAATGGTGCGCAGAAAGCGGCCCAACAATTCTTCATTGGTGTAAGGCCCGTAGATTTCGGCGGTGTCCAGAAAATTTCCGCCAAGTTCCATGTAGCGGCGGAGAACGCGGAGCGATTCCTCTTCATCGGCTGGCCCGTAGGCGAAGGACATGCCCATGCAGCCGAGTCCCAGGGCAGAAACCAGTGGACCGTTCTTTCCAAGCTGGCGATGTGGCATAAATTTCTCCTCGGTGAGATTCAGTACGTTGGATGAAGCATCCGCGCTTTCCGATACACATCATGCCACCGGCACGGACGCTCATCCTTCGCTACAATGAAAACGGGCGTAAGGCGACATTCCTGGTCTATTCTGACTTGTTGATGGCTTCCGAATCGAAAGTTGCTTCCGCGCAATTGGCTCCGCCCGCTTCGCAGGCGGCTCCCGCTCATGAAGGCGCGGCACGAGCATTCTGGGGAGTGCTGACGCGTTTCGAATCGTCAAAGCTCGCTCCCTACATGGCGCTGCGTAATTCCATCGGCGTGCTTCTGCCGCTGGTCGCCGGGTTCGCGCTGAATATGCCGCGCGGCGGCGTGGTGGTGGCTAGCGGCGCACTCAACGTTGCGTACTCCGACAGGAACGACCCATACGCGCAGCGTGCCAAACGCATGCTCGCTTCGAGCGTGCTGTGCGCGCTGGGTGTTCTTCTCGGGGCGCTCTCCGGCAACCACAATGCCGCGGCGGTAATCATCGCGACGCTCTGGGCTTTTGCTGCGGGAATGTTGGTAGCCGTCGGCACGACTGCCGCCGACCTAGGAGTGATCAGCCTGGTCACACTGATGATTTATGCGGCGCAGCCGCTGACCACCAAACAGGCGGTGATCTCTTCGGGACTTGCGCTTGGCGGCGGACTTCTGCAAACGGCGCTCTCTGTGGCACTCTGGCCAGTGCAGCGGTATGAACCAGAGCGGCGGGCACTCGCGACATTTTTTCTCGAACTCGCGCGCGCCGCCGAACGGCCTTTGAGCGCAACTTCCGCGCCGCCCGCGACCGTTCATAGCATGCAAGCGCAAGAAGCGCTTTCCGGCCTCGATCTCGAAACAGGAGTAGAAGCCGTGCGTTATCGCGCCCTGCTCAGCCAAGCGGAGCGCATTCGGCTCACCCTGCTGATACTTTCGCGGTTGCACCTGCGCATGCAGCGCGAGCGATCCAAGTATTCCGGCGTGCAGATTCTGGCCGATTACCTGAAAAAGGCGGGGCAAGCGCTGCAGGCAATCGGAGAGTCGCTAACATCCGGGCTGCTGCCCGAAGCAAGCAAAGAAATTCTGGCGGCGAGTGAAGCCTACACGCACCTGTTCCGGCAGGAGACGGAGACCCTGCCGCCCTCGTTTCTCGCGGCAGTTGCGAAGGACGCGCGCTTCCAAATGGACGCGCTCGACGGCCAACTGCGCGCCGCCGTGGACCTGGCCGCCAATGCCACGCCCACGGGCCAAGCCGAATTTGCGAAGCAGCAAGCGCAACGGCCGTGGCGGCTGCGCTTCAGCGGTGTGTGGGCAACGCTGCGCGCAAATATGAATTTGCAATCTTCCTCGTTCCGCCACGCCATTCGCCTGGCGACGATGGTGGCTATCGGCAACACCCTAGAGCGCGCCTTTTACTGGCACCGTTCCTACTGGCTGCCGATGACGATTGTGCTGGTGTTGAAGCCGGAATTTACGACGACCTTCACGCGTGGCGTTTTGCGGATTTTCGGAACGATCTTAGGACTGTTTCTGGCGACCGCGATCTTTCACTTTATTCCGGGAACGATCACTCTGCAGATTATTTTGATCTTTGTATTCACGCTTCTGCTGCGATGGGTTGGTCCGGCAAACTACGGGATCTTCGCAGTAGCCGTCAGCGCGCTTATCGTTTTTCTGATTGCGCTCACGGGAGTATCGCCGAAGGAATTGATTTGGGCGCGAGGAATCAACACCGCAGCGGGAGGAGCGCTGGCGCTTCTGGCCTATTGGATCTGGCCGACCTGGGAACGGACTCAAGTATCCGAGCGAATTGCGGAAATGCTGGATAGTTACCGGGAATATTTTCACAGGCTCTCGGAAACTTACATGCGCGACGAAAGCAACGGCGCAAGCGAACTCGATCGCACCAGGCTGAGAGCACGCATGGCGCGGACGAACCTGGAAGCATCGATCGAACGGCTGGCCGCGGAACCTGGGACTACGGCGGAGGAGATCAATCAACTGAACGCATTACTCGCAAGTTCGCACCGCCTTGTGCATGCGCTGATGGCGCTGGACGCGGGCTGGCTGCATACGGCTGCGGCGCCGGCGCGGACGGCGTTCCCCACGTTCGCAGCACATGTGGAGAAAACGCTCAGCTTGCTGTCGGCGGAGCTGCGCGGGCAGCACGTGCAATTGAAAGAGTTTCCCGATCTGCGAGAGGATCATCATCAGCTGGTGCAGTCTGGCGATCAGAAGATCGAGCGATATGCACTGGTTAACGTGGAAGCGGACCGCATCGTGAACAGCTTGAACACGCTGAGCGAGCAAGTGATGGAACGAGTGCGCCCAAAACACGCCACGTGAAGAAGGAACTACGTGCGCCGCTGCTCCTCGTGTGCGGGCCTTTTTAGCGAAACCAGACAATTCGAGCCGAGAGCTCAGTCTGAAATAAAAATTTCCCGAGTGGCGGGGTAGACGCGGCGGAAAGCGGAGTAGGAAGCGTTGAGGGTGGCGACAGCGGCGGGTTGTGGATTGATGCGGGAGGCGACGCGCACCGTGGCGGCGCAGGCGGCGTCAACTGTAGGCCAGACGCCAGCACCAACACCGGCTAGCAGAGCGGCGCCGTAGGCGGCACCTTCTTCGGCTTCGACGATCTCGACGGCGTGGCCGTAGACGTCGGCTTGGATTTGTCGCCAGAGCGGCGAACGTGCCCCTCCGCCACCGAGACGAATGCTGGTGACGGGAACATTCATTTCGCGGAAAACGGTGAACGTATCGCGGAGGCTGAAGGCGACGCCTTCGAGAATGGCACGAACAAGGTGGGCGCGCGTGTGCGAGGCGGTAAGGCCGACAAGCGCGCCACGAGCGCTCGAATCAAGATATGGAGTACGCTCCCCCATCAGATAAGGCGTCCACAGCAAGCCATCGGAACCGGCGGGAACTTTGGCCGCTTCGTAGGTAAGTTGGTCGTAGGATTCGCGGGCACCGCTCGAGCTCGTCGCGAAGGTGTCACGAAACCAGCGAAGCGAGAGCCCGGCGGCCTGCGTTACGCCCATGACGTGCCAGCGGCCCGGGATGGCGTGGCAAAACGTGTGGACGCGGCCGCGCGGGTCGAGGGCGGGACGGTCGGTGGCGGCAAACACGACGCCGGAAGTGCCTATGGTGGCGCTGACCGTTCCGGAAGCGACGATGCCCATGCCGATGGCGCCAGCGGCTTGATCCCCTGCACCTGCAACTACTGGCGTGCCCACGCGCAAACTTGATGCCTCAGCGCCCTTAGTGGTGATATGTCCGCAAACGGCAGGAGATTCATGGAGGGACGGCAGCAGGCGTTCATCGATTTCGGCGGCCTGCAACATTTCCTTTGACCAGCGGCGATGTGTTACATCGAGAAGCAGTGTGCCAGAAGCGTCGGCCATGTCGGTGGCGCGTTCGCCAGTGAGGCGGAAGCGCACGTAGTCTTTGGGGAGCATTACCGACCGAACGCGTTTCCAATTCTCCGGTTCGTTCTCGCGGACCCAGAGCAATTTCGTAAGCGTAAAATTGGCCAGCGCCGGATTGCATGTGAGTTGGATGAGGCGCTCCTGGCCGATCTTGGCGGTCAAATCGCGGCACTGCTTTTCAGTGCGAACGTCGCACCAAATCAAGGCGGGGCGGACGACGCTTCCCTGCTCGTCGAGCATTACGGCGCCGTGCATTTGACCGGAGAAGCCGAGGCAGGCAATTTCTTCAGCACTCAGATTCGCGCTGGCGATCGCTTTGCGAACCGCGATACACGAGGCACGCCACCAGTCTTCCGGCTGCTGCTCGGCCCAGCCGATTTGCGGCGAAGCGAAAGGCTCATGCTCTTCCGTGGCGGAGGAGACGATGCGGCCTTGGCCGTCGATGATGAGGGCGCGAGTTCCTCCGGTACCAACATCGATTCCAAGAACGTAGATAGAGCCTCCTCGACAGCGAGCGTTGCCCGCACAAGATATTGCAAGAGAGCCTATCTCACTTCGTTGGTCATGAGGAAGAGTGGACGCATCTCGAAGCTGGCGTATTGAGGGCGGAGGCGGTCAGTATTGTATTGTTCCTTGACGTTGACGACCTTCTTGATGGCCGTGACGGTTTCTAACGGGATATTGTCGTAGTGGCCGTTCTTGAGGACGACGAGACGACCGCTGATGTTTTTCAAGAGGAGATCGAGAGCGAGATTACCGTAGGCCATGGGAGCGATGGAGTCAATGGCATCGGGATCGCCGCAGCGGACGAGATAACCGAGCTTCTGGTTGATGACATCGATTTTCCGGCCGTTATTGAATTTGGCGGAAAGGTCCCTAATTCTGTCGCCGACGATTTCGCCGATGCCGCCGAGCTTTTTGTGGCCGTAGGCATCGGTGGCTTCGCCTTCGAAGACCATTTCGCCGCCTTCGAACATGGCGCCTTCGGAAACGAGAACGATGGAGTAGCGGCTGGGATTCTTGCGGCGGTCGGCGACGAGCAGTTCGGTGAGATGTTCAATGTTGAATTTATATTCCGGAATGACGCAGCGGTTGGCGGCGCCAGCCATGGTGGGGAGCATGGCGGTAAAGCCGGCGTAGCGGCCAAAGACTTCGAGGACCATGAAGCGCTCATGGGATCCAGCAGAAGTGCGGAGGCTGTTAACCATCTGGATGGTGCGGGTGACGCAGGTGCTGAAGCCGATGCAGTAGTCGGTGCCAGGGACGTCATTGTCCATGGTCTTGGGAATGCCGATGACCTTGAAGCCTTCCTTGTGCAGGCGAACGCCGTAGCTGAGGGTGTCGTCTCCCCCGATGGGGATGAGCGTGTTGATGCCGAGCCAGGCGAGATTCTGGAGGACTTCGGGAGTAAGGTCGTTTTTTTCGGCGGAAAATTTGTCCTTGAGATGCGCGGGAATGTTGGATTTGGCGACGCGTCCGGGATTGGTGCGGGAAGAATGGAGAAAGGTGCCGCCGGTGCGGCCGGCCCGATCGACAATTTCTTCGTCGAGGAGGAAATAATTGTCGGAGTTGTCGTAATCCTTCTCGCGGACCATGTCGACCAGGCCAGCCCAGCCGTGCCGAATGCCGATGACCTGATAGCCTTCACGGATGGCGCGAAGCGTAACGCCGCGGATAGCGGGATTGAGGCCGGGAACGTCACCGCCCCCTGTTAGGATGCCGATGACGCCTTTCTTCGTGTTGATATTAGCCATAAATTGCAGGTTTGCCCCTTTGGGAGATGTTGAGCCAGAAATTATCTCTCTTGGAGGAGATTTTAGGAAGAGGAGAACCCTACTTTCGGCGAACACACGATAGCAATTAAAAAAATCATCTGCCGAATCGAGAAATTGCATTGGACAGTGTGCCGGGTAGCGCCTAGATTGGAATGCCTGTTACCCGCAGATAACAGCAGTGGGAGAGCACGTCCGAGTGAGCGGCTTGCATTTTGCAGGCCACCTGCCAGACTGCGGAAAGTTCGATGACTGCCACGGCTTTACCTCAGCAATTTCGCCTTCCTTCCTCGAAAGCAAGCTATAAGTTTGACGCAGCGTACGACGAAATGTTTGAAGCTCCGGGTGTGCCGCGGGAGCACTACCAGGCGCTGCATAAGACCCTATTGGGGTTGCCGCCGGAAGAACTCCGCAAGCGGCAGCAAGCGGCCGACCTGACCTTCCTGCATGAAGGCATCACTTTCACCGTGTATGGCAGCAAAGAGGGCACAGAGAAAATCTTTCCCAACGACCTGGTGCCGCGGATCATCCCTTCGAATGAATGGACGAAGATTGAAAAGGGACTGACGCAGCGGCTGACGGCACTGAACATGTTCCTGCGGGACATTTATCACGAGGGGCGAATTCTTTCCGAAGGGCTTGTGCCGCGTGAATTGGTTTACAGCTGCAAGCATTTCCGCAGAGAGATGCGCGGGCTGAATGTGCCGCGGGATGTCTACGTGAGCGTTTGCGGGACGGACCTGGTGCGGGTGCCGGACGGGAGCTTCGCGGTCCTGGAAGACAATCTACGGGTGCCCAGCGGTGTTTCGTACATGCTGGCGAACCGCAAGGTGCTGAAGCGCGTTTTTCCAACGATGTTCCGGGATTACGGTGTGTGGCCGGTGGATCACTATCCGCAGGCGCTGCTGGCGACGCTGCGCAGCCTGGCGCCGGAGAATTGCAATTACCGGCAGGACCCCACCACGATTCTCTTGACGCCCGGAGTTTCGAACTCGGCTTATTTCGAACACACCTTTCTGGCGCAACAGATGGGCATCGAGCTGGTGGAAGGGCGCGACCTGCTGGTGCACGACAACATCGTGTACATGCGGACGACAGCGGGGCTTCGGCGAGTGGATGTGATTTACCGCCGGGTGGATGATGATTTTCTGGATCCGTTGTGCTTCCGGCCGGATACGATTTTGGGCGTGCCGGGACTTTTTAATGCGTATCGAGCGGGAAATGTGACGCTGGCCAATGCGATCGGAACGGGCGTAGCGGATGACAAAGCGGTGTACGCGTACGTTCCGGAGATCATCAAATTTTATTTGAGCGAAGAAGCCATCCTGCCGAATGTGCCAACTTATTTGATGAGCGATGATTCGCAACGAAAATATGCGCTTGAGAATTTGGAGAAGCTGGTCGTGAAAGCGGTGGGGGAATCAGGTGGTTACGGAATGTTGATTGGACCGCAGAGCACAGCGGAGCAGCGGGAGGAGTTCAAGGCCCGAATTCTGGCAGAGCCAAGGAATTACATAGCGCAGCCCACGTTGTCGCTGTCGCGCGCGCCTTGCGTGATCGACGGCGGGGTGGAGTCGCGGCACATCGACCTGCGGCCGTACATTTTGATGGGAGAGAAAGTGACACTGGTGCCGGGCGGGCTGACGCGCGTGGCGTTGCGCAAAGGGTCGCTGGTCGTGAACTCCTCGCAGGGCGGTGGAAGCAAGGACACCTGGGTATTGCGTGAAGGTAACGGAGAAGATCGCGTAGCGAAAATTCCCGTGGTTGGGCGGTAGACGCACACGTCAATTTAGCGAAACAAGGATGAGACCACCAAGAAACTATTTCGTGAAAACGTTCCGGCGGGAGGCCGGGATGCTTTCGCGCGTGGCCGACAGCTTGTATTGGATGAGCCGGTATCTGGAGCGGGCGGAACATACCGCGCGGCTGGTGGACGTAGAGTTGCAACTGTGGCTCGATCAATCGCCGGAAACTGGAGCAGGCCGCTGGAGATTCCTGCTGGAGGGGTTGCACGCGCCCGGGGCGCAGGGCGCCGTAGACGCAACGAAGTTGATGAATACGCTGGTGTTCAGCCGTTCGAATGCCTCGTCGATCGTTTCTTGTATCGCGACGGCCAGGGAAAATCTGCGGCACGTCCGAGAGCAGTGCAGCTCGGAAATGTGGGAGCAACTCAACCGGCTCTATCTGGACGTGATGCAAACGAAACCGGATGAGGCGTGGATGCTGAAGTCTCACGCTTTTTTCCGCGCCGTCCAAGAGGGCGCGCATCTGTTTCAGGGAATCACCGACGCGACGATGAGCCACGGCGAAGGCTGGCAATATATCCAGCTGGGGCGTTACGTCGAGCGCACGGACACTCTGGCCTCGTTGATGGAGGCGCATTTCCGGAGAACAGCGCAGCCCGTGGATCAGGCGGTCGAGAGCGCGGAGTATCTGGAATGGGTGGCGCTGTTGCGAAGTTGCATGGCGTTTGAAGCTTACTGCAAAGCGCACACGGCGGAAATCCGGCCGCTGCGTGTTGCGGAGTTTCTAATTCTCAATCCGGAGTTTCCTCATTCGGTGCGTTTTTCCGTGGACCGCATCAATGCAGCCCTGCACGTCATCGGGGATTTGACCGAGCGCCGGGCCAAGTCGCCGACGCGCATCGCGGGAAGATTGCGCGCCCAGCTGAGCTTCAGCCAAATCGAAGAGATCATGGCGGAAGGCGCTCACGCTTACCTCGAAAACGTACGGGGAGAATCAGCGGCGATTCACAGCGCCATCCACGAAATCTATTTTGATTATCCGATTGAGACGGAGTTGGCGTCGTAGTTCCGCGAGCGGGGGGATATGGCGTACTCGGTGCGGCACATCACGCGTTTCAAGTATGAGCCTGCGGTGCGGGAGAGCGTGATGGAGGTGCGCATGCAGCCGCGAACCGACGCGCGGCAGCGGTGCCTTTCTTTTTCCCTGGACGTGACGCCGCGAGCCAGCATGATGATGTACCGCGATTTTTTTGGAAACGCGGTGCATCACTTCGACATTCCAGGGCAACATGAGTTGATTGAGGTCGCCGCGCAAGCGGTCGTGGAGGTCCTGCCGCCGCTGGTGGCGCACGCCGTGGGCGACTGGGAAGAACTCGACGCGCGTGTGGCACAAGGAGACTACTGGGAGATGATGCTCCCGAGCCTGTACGCGCGGCCAACCGATTTGCTGGAGAAATTGCGGGAAAGGTTGGATTTGAAAAGGCGGGGAAATCCCCTGGAATTGCTGCAGGAATTGAACACGCAGATGTACGAGTTTTTCGAGTACGCCCCCAACACCACAAAAGTGGATTCGCCGATCGACGAAGCGCTGGAGTCGCGGCAAGGTGTTTGCCAGGATTTCGCGCACATCATGATTGCGCTGGTGCGGCAATTGAAGATTCCCTGCCGCTATGTAAGCGGATATCTCTTTCATGCCGACAGCGCCAAGGACAGGTCGCCCGCGGGAGCGACGCACGCCTGGGTGGAAGCGTATCTCGGAGAGTTGGGATGGGTTGCGTTCGACCCTACGAATAATCTGCCGGGTTGCGAAAGGCACGTGCGCGTGGCCATCGGGCGGGATTACGCCGATGTGCCGCCGACGCGCGGAGTGCACAAGGGTGAAGCGGGAAGTGAATTGAGCGTAACGGTTTCGGTTTCGCCGGTCGATGCGCCGGAGCCAGCGGATTTGCCCGCCGCCCGCGTAACCCGTTTCAAACCACCAAACGCGAATTCGAGCTCTGATTTAGACCAACTGCATCAACAACAATAAAATTTGCCGTCAGGCTTCGATACGGGTGCCGAGGACGCCGAGAAACTTGGCAAGCCAGTCGTGGAGCGCCGGCCAAGCCGGACCCGTAATCAGGTTGCCATCCACCAAAGCTTCGTTCATCGGGAGATTTACATAGGTGCCGCCGGCGAGAGTCACATCAGGTCCGGTGGCTGGATAGGCGCTGCACTTCTTTCCCGCCAGGACTCCGGCGGCAGCAAGAACTTGCGGCGCGTGGCAGATGGCGGCGATGGGCTTATTCGCCTTTGTGAAATGGTGCACGATTTCGATGACGCGAGGAATCAGCCGAATGTATTCCGGTGAGCGACCTCCGGGGAGCATCAGAGCATCGTACTCTTCGTGCTTCGTATGGTCGAAGGTGGCGTTGAGAACGAAATTGTGCCCGCGCTTCTCCGTGTAGGTCTGATCACCTTCGAAATCGTGAATACAAGTCGGGACGAAGTCGCCAGACTTCTTGCCGGGACAAACAGCGTGGACGGTGTGACCCACCATCTGAAGCGCCTCAAATGGCACCATCACTTCGTAATCTTCCACGTAATCACCGACGATCATCAGAATGGATTTCTTGGACATGTGCGCCTCCGGAAACGCCGTAGTGTAACAAACAAATGGGATTCTCTGTGAAAACCCGGGGTTAGACAAATTAGCTCCGGTCCCCCCCGCGGCCGCCGGTCAGGGATGAACAACTGCCGGACTACCGGGGCCTCCGACCAGTTGTAGACGCGGAATCCGTTGATCGACAGAGGGCAGAACCGGGAAGGAGGCGTGCGGTTCCGTCTGATACCAATAGGCCACCGAATAGTAGTTGTCCGAGCGGTGATTGGCGTGACCATGTTCAATGCTGGCGCGGAGCGACTTTGCAAACGTAATTGGTGAATCCATGTGGAAGCGATATACGGACGATTTTCCTCCGGCGCGTTCTTCACCGACAACCGGCGCGCCGTACAGGCGATAAGAAAAAGGATGGCCGCCAAAATCCCAAGCGCCCAGGAAATAGTCTTCGGAGCCCGTCCCGTTGATGGAGGGTCGGGATTCGCCATCAACGAAAAACATGTCGTCACCCTCACCCCACCAGCCATCCTGATTCTGGAAGACGGACATCGTGACTCCCACGAAATGTCCGCGGCCCGTTGCGTCCACCCAGACGTAATTGTCCTTGCCGTCGAGATTGGTCTTCCCGTCGACCTTGGGGTCGCCATTGCTCTTCCAGTCGGAGGTCCAGCCGTGGTTTGGCTGGCCCTGCCGGAACTGCGCGTGGAAGTAAAGAGTTCCGGAAGGAAGAGGCTGTGAGAGAGCGCGGTAATCGAGATTGAAATAGAACGCATCCACCTTTTGCTGGCCTTCGTTCGAAACGGTAATGCGCGCGTGCTTCTGGAAAGGCATGGGAAAAAAGCAGTTCAAGGCCTTGTCGCTGCCGACGGAGAGAAGCTCGGATTCCCACTTATGGTATTCGCCAAGTCCGAGGCCGAAGAAATCTCCCAGTGGTGCTTCCACGCTGGGCGCCGTTTCGTTATCCCAATAAATTCGTAGCATGAGCTTTTTGAGATGGTAAGCCTCGCCACTCGCAACAGTGATCCAGATGTGCGTGAGCAAGCCGGGCCCGTTCGCATCTAGCAGCGTGAGCGCGCCAGCAGGCTGGATCTCGCGAAAATCCGCGTTCGCTCCCGTGAGATCAGCGCTTGAGATCCGCTTGAGAGCATAGTCCTGCGGCTGGGTGAGATCGGTCTTCGGTGGCCATAGTGTCTGCGCGAACAAAGGCCCCGGAAGGAAACAGAAGACTGCTGCAGAAAATAATCTCAAACACGTGCGTCGCATGGGCTCTCCTCTCTCATCACGACCAAACGGGCGAAAGAGGATTTTGCCCCGAATGACCGAACAAAGAAAGGGCGGACCGAAGTCCGCCCTTTCTTCGAAGACAAGCGTGAAGACGCTTATTGAGCGTTAAGTTGCGAAGCGGAGGCTACCGAGACGTGCTCGGTGGCCTCTTGAATTGTAAGCCGGTCGGTGCGCATCTTGTCCCATTCGAGCAACGTCAGCCCGTAGGAGGCGAAAAGCCGGCGGATACGAGCGGAGTCCCAACGCAGAACCTTTTCGAGCACTGGGACGAGCACGCTCATGGCATTGTCGCTAAGCACCGTGCGCTTGGCAACGCGCGTGATGAATTTGGCTTCGCTCACCGCGATGGTCAGGCCGTCATACTGATTGACGTGCATCATCACGGGAATATCGGAACTGCCATCGCCCATGTAAATGATGCTGTCGTGGCTGATGCCGAGTTTCGCGCGCAACTCTTCGAGCACGGTGATTTTCCCCCATCCCGCCGAAGCGCGAATGATGGAATCTACTTCGCCAGTTGTTTCGTTGTAACGGAAGCGCGTGCCAAAAATGCGCTCAGGCGGCACGATGCCTTCCAGCGCCGACTGGATGATCTCCTGCGGCGCCGCGGAGATAACGTTGAAATGGAATTTGTACCCATCCGCCAGGTTGTCGAGCGCGCGCGAGAATAGCGCCACGTCATGCTTCAGGCGAATGCGCTTGCCGGTTTCCACTAGATGCTCCCGGCGAACTTTGCGAAAGTCCGGATCATGAAGAATCAGATAGCTGAGCTCCGCGCCTTGCTGGACAAGGTTCATCTCCGAAAGGCCTTTCACCTTGTCATGGAAGTCATGAAAGCCGATCAGTTCGCTCAGAGCGACACCCGAGTCGTTAAAACTAAGCGTTTGGTCAAAGTCACTGGCCAACAGAAATTGTTTGCTCATGTACTAGTACTCCTCTACTACCTTTCTTGGTGGGCTTGCTCTGGGAAGCCTCCTCACCCTCTCTGGATACACCTTAACCGCGTTCCCCCTACACTGCCCCACGAATTATTTTGATGGGTGCTATGCGTTAAAAGTGTGAACAATTCATTATAGCTCAGTTAGATGCTCCGAAAGGGTAAAAGGTTCAAACCAAAGGACATGGATGTACCAAAACGCAACAGAATCCGGCAAATTCAGCGCTCTGAATGGGATAGCGGAGACGAATAAAAAGAGAAACAGTGTGGGGGGACACTCTTGTATTTGACGCATACCCCGTTTGTCCCTCGCGAAAGGGGAGCTGCTAGAGACCGAGGGCGTCGATCTTCGGCTTTTCGTAGACGTCATCCTCCCCGGGATACCGGAGGCGATCCTCAAAACGCCCTGTCTCCTTGGCAAGCGCCCAGACCAAACTTTCTCCGGCAGGCAAGGTCTGCGGCTGGCTGCGGAAGACAGCGTCTTCAAACGCGAGCGAGGCATCGATCCATTGCCACCCGGCAGTTTCAAAGGCGTTCATAACCTCGGGAAGCACGACCGCATTCAGCGGATTGAAATGCATCAACAACGTATGGCGAATGTCGCGGGCGAGGACGTCGAGAGCAAGCTGGCGGTAGAACGCAGCGCGATCCAGGAGATGTGCGATTAAATAATCGCGATAGGGTGCGATGGGAGTTTTAGGTTTCTTGCTGAGCTGGTCGAGGTAGCGCTGGCTAACGTACCAATCGGAAGCGTCGATGGTGACATGGCCGACGCGGTAGCCGCGCTCTTTGAGAAGCGTGCGAAAGCGATCGCGCTTATCTGCGGTGTCACCTTCCTTCAGGAAAGGATAGCGGAAAAGCGCGGTGCGGTTGTGGTAGGGAGCGATCACTTTTTCGTTTTTCAGAAAATCGACGGCGTAGTCTGCGTAACTGGTTTGCGCTCCATAGAACTTATGGGAGTAGGAATGATTGCAGATGAGGTGGCCTGCCTGATCCCAGGCGGAAAGCAACTTCGCGCCGTCGGCTTCATCCACGCGCATCCCGCAAACAAAAAGTGCGGCCCTGACACCTTTGTCGGAAATCGCTTTCAAGATGTGGCTGTTAGCTTCCTGCCATCTCACGACGGAACCGAAAGAGAGCGTGGGATCGTCTAACGTCAGGGCGAGTTGGGGCCGCGTGGAGTTGTTGGCAGAACTTTTTGGCGCGGTGCTTTGTGGCCCTTGAAAGGCTCTCAAGCCCGATGGGAGCAACTGCGAGCACAAGACCGCCGCGGCGGTCTTCGATGCATGCGAGAGAAATCTGCGGCGCTTCATGGCAAAAACCTCATTGAAATGAATTCATCCAAGCTCTAGCACGTGAAAGCAAGGAAGTGAGTGAGGTCGCAGGGGCGGACGGCAGCGCGGACCGAGGCTGTTCATCCGGATCATCTGCGACGGTGTAAGGCTGCCCAGTTTTCGAGTGGATGTATAAGCCGCGCATTTCTCCTCGATTCAGCGGGCGGGCGCCGCGGCGGCCGAACACCGCGAGTTGGTTGCCGGACTCGTCGACGGCGCGATCGCGGTCGATTCCCTTGGAGATGGCTAGCGCGGGGCCGTGCGTGTGCGCCGTGGCGATGAGTTTTGGCGTGGGACGCGGGCTGAATCCCGAAAAGTGTGCGGCGTCATCCCATGGCGAAACGATCTGCCAGATACGCAGGCCGTAAACTCCGTCCGCCACAAACGCGAACGCGCTCCCCGCGACCATTCCGATTTTCACATCGTAGGCGTCGTTCATTTGCCTGTTCCCGCCAAACACCTGGTCGTTATGAGGCTTCTCCGGATTTTCAACGTCCACGATGGACACTCCGAATCTTCCATCCGCTACGTAGGCATAGGTCCGCGCCACGTAAACGTTTCTCGCATCGCCGAGCGCAACCCTTCCCTGCTCCGTCATCTTCGGATGCGCGAGGTCCGTTACGTCCAGCGTCTTCAACCCGTAGCGGTCCACCACAAACGCATACCGGAACTGAACTGCAATCCCGCGCGGATCATCCAAATCCGGTGCGCCGATGGCCGCGGTAACTTTAGGGGCGAGGGGATTATCGAGGTCGACGACGACGAGCGCTTTGTCTGTGAGAATGTAGGCAAATGTTCCGGCAATAGTGATTCGCCGGGCGCCAGTAAGAACGCCGCCGGGATTGAACGCCAGAGCACGTTTCAGGAAATTGTTGGCGGGATTGCCGTCAAGAAGCGCGCCCACACCGGGACTTTTCGATTTCAGATTAGGGTCTCCAATGATGACAAGCCCCTCTTCTCTGTCCGCAACGTAGAGGAAACCGTAAAGCAAGTGAATGGGCTGCTCTTCATTTTCAGGCAACTGCTGACGCAGCGGATCAACACCAAGCGTGGTGGGCGAGGCCACCGCAAGCGCGTTCTTAGTGGAAACGTAAAAGCGTTGGCCGACGGGAGAAACCGGTGAAGTGGTGACTTTCTCGGAAAAGTTTTTGTTGTCGATGTTGGCGATGTCATAGACGCGCAGGCCGCCAGGTCCAAGAGCCGCGTAGGCGTACTCGCCGCGGGCTTGGATGTCGAGGACATTGCCAGAATGTTCGGCCGCGGCGTTGAGCTCCCGATGGTGCTGTAAGAAATTCTTGTAGTTGTCGGGATACGCGATGCGCTGTAGGTCGCTGCCAAATATAGCTTCCGGTTCGTCGTGCTCGGCAACGGCGATCGCCTCGAATCCGTGCTTGCCGGTGGCGACGTAAACGTAGCGGCCCATGAAATTCATGAAATTAGTGCCTTGCAGCAAGAGCTGCGCCATCCAGGCATTATTGTCAGTTTTGGCGGAGACGTGGCAATCGCTGCATTGTTTGGTTTCTTTGGCGCGCACCGTGTGCGGCACAAAAGTGGAAAACGCTTGTCCGGAGAAGCCTGGCGCTGAAATGGTCTGCTGCGTGTAGTAAAGCCAATCGCGACTCGCGTTCTGCGAACTCACGAGCACGGCACAGGAAGAACGCGCGGGCGCAATGCGGTGGCCGGTGACCGTGCCATCCACGCCAAGCATATATATGTCGTCGCGCAAAACTTGGAAGTTGTAACTGGTGTAGTTCTTTGTGAGCAGGCCTTCGTTGTGCAGCATGGGCTTGCGCGCGTTGGCGGTCATTTGCAGGTGGCAGCCGAAACAGGTGGGCGTCCACGAAGTGTGGCACGAGTAGCAGGTCATGCTGCTGTTGGCGTGCGCGAGTGAACTTTCGTCGCCCGGCATTTGGGAAGACACGCTGCCATCCTTCTTTATCAGCTTCGCGCGAAAAGATTTTTCGCTGAAATGCACATTGCCCGGCGTGATGCTGTCGATAGTCTGAACGATCTCCCATTCCTTGTTTTCATCCGCCATGGACCGCTGAACAATCTTTCCGTCGCGCGATTCGAACCGGCGAAGCCCCCACGGGGTGCGGAGAGCGTCCAGATGGCGGCCACCTTCCGGCGCTGCCGGACCTGAAGTAATCAGCGTGGCTTTCTTTCGAATTGTGCCGTGGCAATCGATGCAGTCGATCTCGATCGCCGCCCGTGGTTCACCGTAAATTTTTCCGTTGCCATGATTGTCCTGCGCAAAATGGCAATCATTGCAATGCATTCCTTTTTCCAGATGAATGTCCGCGAGGTGCACCGCTTTGCCGAAACGGTCGGGATCATCAAATGCAATCTGCTTGCCGTCCCTGTCCAGCCAATTCCCTTTGCGGTCGTGACTAAAGACCGCACGGAAAATCCAGCCATGCCCGTGAAAATCGGCAAACTGCGTGGTTTTCAATTGCTTGTTGAATTCGGGACTGCCCACGCTTTCCAGGAATTTCTCGTCACTCCATAGGCCGCGAACAGCAGCGCCCTCCGGATTGCGTTCGAAAGATTCATAGCGCTGCTCCTCCGTCGGATTGTGCTGTTCTTTCGGATACATTTTGTCGCCGTCAATTTCGTTGTCCCACCACGTTAGCCCGAAATACGTCGTGACCATGTTCGTGCCGGGGTGAATGTGGCAGATCATGCACTGACTCGAAGGGATGGAGCGGGTGAATGCGTGTTTGACGGGATGGCCAGACTCGTTCTTGGGAATCGTCGGATCGGAAGAAGCGGTAATGCCCGAGTGACCAAACTTCGAATAAGCGCCCGAGTGCGACGGATCGCGGTCGTTCGCATAAATGACGTGGCATGACGCGCAGCCGCTTCCGCGATACTCACCAGGATGATCGTTGGTGCCCGGAAGCGACATGATCGGATCAAGCAAGCGCGTTTTCTGCAAGCCGAGAAAGACAGGATCGGTGCGCAGTCCTGTGCCAAAACCGCGCTCGCTAAGCTTGTCATCCGGCTTCCCGGCGTCTTCTTCACGATTGGGATTGCCGATTTCCGCTTTCTTGCGGCCGCCGCGCTCAAAAACGCGGAGCACATTGCCGGGCTGCGAACTTTCCCACCGAAAGAGCGGATCCAACTCGGGTATGACACCTTTCGTTCGGGTCTCTTCTTGCGTGGGCTCGGGAGACGTCTTGACCGATTGCGGCACACCGTCGCGATTGTAGCTTTCACCGAAACGCGTGTTTTTCACAGGATAGCCGCCGTTATTGTAGAGCGCCGCGCCCCAGAGCATCCCCGAGTGCGTCATCATGCTGGTGGAAACAGCACGCGTCTCCGCGGCGTGACAGCCTGCTGGGCCGCAAGTTTCCGGAGCGACGCGCAGGTCGCCGGGATTTACAAATTTAATGTATTCGGCTGATTCTTTGAGCCACTTCGTAAAGGTGCGTTCGGGAAGAGCCGAACGATTCTTGAACGAAGAGTCGCGCGGCTGCACGTGTGCTTTTTCTTTCGCGGAATTGTATTCGGGAGAATTCGATGCACTCCCGGATCCAACCGAAACGGCCGAATTGCCACCATGACAATCCGTGCAACCTAGATGGACGGTTTTCGTGGGATGCATCGTGGGTTCGTCGGTTGAAGTGTGGCAGGAGATGCAGCCGGATGATTTGCGATCCGCTTGTTCCTGTGACTGGCCTCGGAATGTAGCTGATTCTTGAGTGGCCGCCACGCGAGCCTTGGAGCTCGCATAGAGTGCAAGGAAAAGAGATACCCCAGAGACGCAGAGAACGCTGAGGGTTCGCAGAGAAGACGACACGGATTGGCGTTCACTGTTCATAATCGATGCACTTCAGAAAGTAAACTTCACGGAGCCGAAAAGCGAGAAAAGCGTTCGGCTGGTGTAGATGTCTTTGAAACCCTGGCCCGGCTGGAGGGCGGATGCTCCGCCGGTGAGAATGATATTTTCTGTTAGCGGCGGGCGGTACTCGACGCCCAGACCCAAGTCTTCACCGATGGTGTGATGGATCGGCGATTGAAAAAGCAGAAATTCCAGCGGCTCGGTGCGTTCGAATCGGAGAAAGTTGAAATTGGCGAAGCCCCGCAGTTTTGGCGTAATTTCAAAGTCCGTACCCGCGTTCGCGAGAAAAATTCCCGGATTTACGAAATTGGCCTGGCCCTCTTCTTTGCTCGCCCGCAGAGAAGGAATCAGGCTGCCCGGCGTGGTGAGGAGAATTCCAGAGCCGAGCAGTCGAACGCCCTCGCGATTCCAAAAACTGAAGAGTCCGCCTGCGAAATTTGGCAAGTCGACGATGGAATCAAATCCGCGAGCTCGCGAATCGCGAAGCTTAGCGTCGCCGGAAGTGTAGAAAGTGGAGATGCGGTAGCGTATCCAGTCTTTGTCATAGGAGATCTCCGCGGCTGCCATTTGCGCGTTGACAGTGACGCGGCGTCCTGCGATGGGATTGAACGTGTCCTCGCCGACAGCTTGATAGAAAGCGTGCGTGAGATTGAGCCGGCGGATGTGCCCGCTGCCCAGCCAGCCGAAATAACCGACGCGAATGCCGTGAAGAATTGGACCAGCGCCGGGATTCTGATTGATGACATTTCCAACCGGTGAAGGCCGAACGAGAAACCCATTGTCATCATAGTGGAGGCTGGGATCATCTTTGTTCCAGGCAGCGATAAATTCCGCCGTGTAACCCGGGAAAAAGAAGTCCTGTAGATAGACGTTACCGAGAAGAACTTGTTGGTGACGGCGGTCAAACGTGTTGAGCCCGCTGTTGGTATTTTTTTCGAGGAAATGAAAATACGCGAGATTGTATTCGAGGCGATCGCTGCGGAGATTCCCAAAAACACGCAGCGCCGGCTGCTCGTCAACAAACAAAAAACCACGGAAGTCGGCATTGAACTGCTGAACGCCAGCGCGCGCGGAAATGAAATCATAATTCGGGCCGAGGTCGTGAAGCTTCACTTCAACGAACGCTTCCTGGAGTCCGACGTGATCGTCGAAGCGGTTAGTGCCGCTGCGAGGATCGGGCCCGACGAGGCCGAGCTCGCGGACATTCAAATTGTTGAGGCTCAGCTCGGGTGTGATTCGAATGCGCCAGTCCACGGGCTTGAATGCCGCGTCCCCATGGAATAGATCAAACGCGAAACGAAGCGTTTGGTCAAAAAACGCTTGTTCGCCTTCCCCGAAAAACCCTGAGCTGCCCGGGCGCGCGGTACTCACATTGCTGGGCGAAGGAACCCGGCGGCCATCAAGAAAAGATTCCGAAGTCGCAGTGAGATTCAGATAAATCTGCTGACCAAGCAGTTCCGGCCAAATAGGCTCGTCGCCCTTGAGGCGATTGTGATTGAAAGGATCGTACCAGCGGGACTTCGTGTAAACGTACTCGCCGCGTTGCGGATAGCGGCGGTAGTCGGGCTGCTCGAGGGCCCAGCGATTGGGAACCGCGTTGTAGACATCGGCTACGGGCGGAAGCGTGTCTCGAGAAATATTTTCTATGTAATTGGGATCGGAATCGAGCCGATGGCGAAACTCCCGATAGCTCCCGAACGAAGGTTGCGCTTCGGCGGAAATCGCGGGGCCAAGCTCAGGGAGACGCGGCAGCCGCGAGCGCGCTTCCACCGCCGCAACACTGACCAGCGAGATTTCAAGCGTCACAATTTCGTTTGGCTGCAAGGGAAGATCGGGCAGAACGAACGGTGCATATTCTTTGGCTTCAACACGCAGCTGATAGTGGCCCGGCGGCAGCGGAAAAACTCGGAAGACCCCCTCATCAGTACTTGTACCGCTGAATATCTGCCCAGATTGTGTGTTTCTCAGTGTGAGGGCCGCCGCCGGAACGGGGCGAGTGGCTCCGGTCGTGCTTGAGTCGCGCACCAAACCATCCAGCGCTGCGCTGGTCTGCGCCTCTTGCCGCGGAATTCGCAGTGGCGGTCCCTTTTCACTCGATTTTTTTGCGGAGTCTTGGGAACTTGGCGGCGATTGCTCCTGTTGCTTCGCGCCGGCGACCCCGGCGCAGGAAAGAGCTGAAATACAGCAGACCGCGCAGAACGCGCGTCGATATTTCCGCGAGAAGAGAACGATCATGCGTTCGGCCTGCCCTGCTCGATGAAAGAAAAAGGAATCGCGTACTAGCTAACAATATCGACGAGCAGCGAGCAACACTTTTCCCGGATCGATGGAGACATTCGATAACACGCCGAACGCCCGCAGCCATTCACCAGTACGCCGCTCTGCCAAGGCAAATGCGTTGAGCCGCTGGAAACGAGTGTGGTACCAACGAGAGTACTCGCAAAATGGAAACGACTCACACACTGCAGAAGCCGGTGGAATCGCGGCGCGCGTTGCAACAGCGAAACAAAACGATCGCGCCTGGTGTATTTCTGGCATTGGGAATCGCATTAGCGCTCGCGATGATCATTGTTGGTTGTGGGGGCGGAAGCAGTACACCTGTTTCGCCGCCGGCAACTCCAGTTCAGCCTCTGCAAGGAGCCGATGTCCAGAATATCGTTCAGGCGACGGTCAACTCCGTGAACGTCGACATGACCGTGGCGATTGTAGACCGCGCCGGATTTGTGCTAGGCGTGTTTCGAACGCAGAATGCTCCCGCTACGGCCACGGGAAATTTTGGACAAGTGCAGGATGCGAATGAAGTCGCAGTAGCGTTGGCGCGGACCGGCGCGTTTTTCAGCAATGATCAGGCGCCGCTTTCCTCGCGAACCATACGGTTCATTAGCGGAATTCATTTTCCACCCGGTGTTATGAACCAACCTCCCGCGGATTTGTATGGAATCGAAACCACCAATCGGGGCTGCACGCTTATCAATGACCCCACCTTTCAGAGCAAGATTCCTCCTTCGCTGGCGCTCGGCGGAGGATTTGGGCTCGGCGTGCTTACCGGCAAAGCCAACATCAATGATTCGGATGCGACCACGGTGAATCCTGGCGGCGTGCCGATTTTCTACAAAAACGTTGTGGTTGGTGGAATCGGCGTCGTGACTACTTCGAATAATTTGAACGTCGCGGAATACGCAGCGTTCGCCGGAGCGACATCGGCGCGAACCGCACCGCCAGATACATTTGGTCCGACACCTGCGGCTCCGGGCGTGGTATTTATCGGCGGCATTGCGCTGCCCTTCGTGAGTCAGACCGCCCGGCCTGCGGGATTTACCGTTGGGCCCGTTGCGGGGGCGGGCAGTTATCTTGTGGCGGCGTCGAACAGTCAGGGGCAGCCGCCCGAGGGCGATTTGATTACGCCGGCAGCGGGACCGCTCGGCGGGCTCAGTGCAGCTGACGTGACGCTAATCTTGAGCAATGCTGAAGCCACAGCGAATACGACGCGCGCCGCGATTCGATTGCCGCCAGGCTCGAAAGCAAAAATGGTGATTGCCGTGGCGGATCTGGATGGAACCATTATCGGTCTGCGGCGGATGCAGGATTCGACCGTCTTCAGCATAGATGTCGCGGCTACAAAGGCGCGCAACATGGTGTACTTCAACAGCGCAAGCCGAACGACAATAGACTTGAACGGCGTGCCCATGGGAACGGCGGTGACGAACCGCACGATGAGTTTTGGTGCGCAGCCGTTGTATCCGCCGGGAATCGATGGTTCAACCACCGGGCCATTTTTCAATTTATATACGATGGATCTGGCCAATCCCTGCACGCAAGGGCTTCAAAGTGGCGCAGTTAACGCGAACAAAAGCGGAGTCGTTTTCTTCCCAGGAAGTGCGGGTTTGTATCGCAACGGAATCTTAGTAGGCGGACTGGGTGTGAGCGGCGACGGAGTGGACCAAGACGACTACGTGACCAGCGGTGGCACGGGAGGCTTCGAAGCGCCCGCCAATATCCGCGCCGATCAAATCATGGATCAGGGCGTTCGGCTTCCTTACTTCAAGTTTCCGAGAAATCCCACCAACTAAGTCCCTCAAGTCATCTGCGCGGCGCCGATTTTTTGCGCTTGGAAATTTTTGTGAGTGCGCGCCCGTAGGCTACGATAGTCTCGGGAATAGCCTGGCTGTAAACAAACTGGCCTTCGCGGCGGCAGACCACCAATCCGGCTTCGTTCAGAACCTTTAAATGGTGTGAAACGGTTGCTGCGGTTACACCACGCATCGAGACGATTTCACCGCAATTCATTTGGCCTTTGGCGGAAATAGCCTCAAAGATTCTGAGGCGCGTCTGGTCGGCGAGCGCTTTCGATACTTTCTCAATCTGAGAACGGTCCATAATTCAGTCCTAAGTGTAACGAATATTAGATGCTTCCGGCCATGAAGGTTATTCGGCCTGTGGGGGCCACAACTTCTCGTAACTTTACACTTCGATGTTCATCTAAGTATCGAAATGTCAGGGGAGTGCGAAAGGGGCAACGGCCCGGCTCCTAGGACAAGAAGGGTGCAAGAGATTGAGGAGACGACCATGAAAAGACTCGAAGGAAAAGTAGCGGTGGTGACCGGAGGCAACAGCGGTATCGGCCTGGCCTCGGCGAAGCGTTTGCAGGAAGAAGGCGCGCGCGTAGTGATCGCGGGCAGAAGCAAGAAGACGCTGGACGAAGCCGTGAAAACGATCGGAAATGGCGTAGTAGCGGTGCAAGCAGACGTATCCGTTGCTAAGGATCTGGACAAACTCTACGCCACGGTGTCGCAGAAGCTTGGCAAAATAGATATTCTGTTTGCGAACGCCGGGATTTACAAATTTGCGCCTTTGGCAGCCACATCCGAAGATCTCTACGACGAATTGTTCGACATCAACACCAGAGGCGTTTACTTCACCATCCAAAAAGCCTTGCCCCACCTCAACGACGGCGCCTCGGTCATTATCAATACCTCGGTGGCAGGCGAAATTGGGGTGCCAAACGGCACGGCGTATGCAGCCACGAAGGCCGCGCTACGTTCGTTCACCCGTTCGATTGCCGCGGAATTAGTGGAGCGCGGCATCCGTGTGAACGCCGTGAGCCCCGGACCGATTGAGACACCGGCCGGATTTGCACGCACGGGGCTCTCCAAAGAAACGTTGGACGAAATGCTTAAAGGCTTTATTTCCCAGGTGCCTATGAAGCGCATCGGACAGCCGGAGGAAGTCGCCGGGGCTGTGGCGTTCCTCGCGTCGCAGGATGCATCCTTTATCACGGGCGCTGAGATCCCTGTCGACGGCGGATTTGGGCAAATCTAAGACACGGCTGCAGGTCGCAGGGAGAGAGGTGGGGTCAAACCCGCCTCTTTGTGTTTTCTGGAAAGATCATTTGGGGACACCGGATGGATTGGCCGAGGTAGCGCTGTTCACATCCAGGAACCATGCGTGAGCGGTGTCACCAGGCGCGTAACAGTTGCCATCTGGCGCGTACTTCGCGGGGCAACGCGCGGTGAGTTTTCTTCGCCTCGGCGATTGCGCAAATTGCCAGACCGCAGCATAAGAGATGCCGCTCGCCGAAGGTGCTGGAGGGTTTACTGGAAATGCGCAGCCAGGCGACGGAGGGCAGGCATCGTTGTAGGCCCAGATCACGATTTCGTGGGAAGGCGCGTGACTGCTGATGTCGTCCGCGGTCGTGATGGAGACTCCGGGTTCTTCCTTCACAGGAATACCGGAGCAGTAGACGCCAGCTGTAAAGCTCGCACGCTTGAGTTCGTCCATCCAGGCGCGGAGATAGGCGTGATAAGTGCCGGGGAGGCGACCGCCTTCCTCGATGTCCAGAAAAATAATTGTTCCAGCTGCGAAGCCTTCTTCTTTCGCAGCGGCGGCGGCTTCGCCGGCGTCCTTATTCCCTTTCACCCTCGCATCGGTTTCACTTTTGAGCTCGCCGCTGTCTGGCCCGCGATACAAAACTAAAAATCCAAACCCATGTGAGACTAGAAGTTCGCGCTTTCCCTTCCAGGTGTTGCGCCTTTCGCCGGGCGGGGGACTGAGCCAGTAGCTGATGAACGCGAAACTTTTGCGCAAGATGGGAAGACTTGAATCTCCGGGATACATGTTGCGATCGAAGCCCAAGTAGGAACGCGAGTGCTCTGATGTATCGTGAGCGGTTAGCGGTGAGACGGAAAACACGGGGGAGAAAGTTAACGCAAAGACGCAAAGAGCGCAGAGAAGAATAGAGAAGAGAAGAAGGAATCTCATGTTTAACCTTCGCGAAGCTTGTGGCCGGCAAGATTGCCGAGGCCGTCATAGGCCGCGTATTTGTAAAGTTCGCTGAGCGTGGGATAGTTGAACACCTGCTCGATAAACTCGTCAATGGTGAGGCCATTGTCGAGGACCATCATACCGATGTGGATTAGTTCGGTGGCGCTTTCGCCGATGATGCTGGCGCCGAGAAGTTTCTTGCCGGCGCGAGCGAAGATGAGCTTGAGCAAGCCCGCCGTATCGCCCACGATGTGGCCGCGAGCGTTGTTTTCGTAGAGCGCACGGCCGACGACGTAATCAATTTTCTTTTCCTTGCAGGATTCTTCGGTCTCGCCAGCAGCGGAAATTTCCGGAATGGTGTAAATGCCCATAGGGAGCAGAGAAGCAACGCGCTCTTTGTATTTCAAACCAAAAGCGTGACAGGCGGCGACGCGTCCTTGCTCCATCGAAGTGGAGGCCAGCGCCGGGAAACCGATGACGTCGCCGGCCGCATAAATATGCGGGACAGCCGTTCGATAGTGCTCGTCGACTGGGATATACCCGCGATCATTGATCGCCAGGCCCGCTTTTTCGAGAGCCAAGCCATCCACGGCGGCGCGGCGGCCGGCGGCAAAAAGCGCCGCATCGGTTTCGAGGACATTGCCGCTTTTCATCGTCAGACGCACACCAGTCGTGGAATTCTCGGTTTTGACCGGCCGCTCGTTAAACAGGAAATGCATTCCAAGGGCAGCAAGCCGGTCGCGAAGGCGATCGGAGATTTCGTTGTCGAGAAAGGGGAGAAGTCGGTCGCGGCCGTCGACGAGCGTGACGTCAACTCCCAACGCCTTGAAAATGGAAGCGTATTCGCAACCAATCACGCCGCCGCCGATGACCGCGAGGCTTTTCGGAATGCGATCCATCTGAAGAAACGTGTCGGAATCAAAAGTGTGGATGTCGTCGAAAGCAATCTCTGAAGGGCGATGGGGTTTGGAGCCGGTGGAAATAAGGATGACTTCTCCCTTTAGCTGACGCATGCCCTGAGCACCGGCAACAGCCACGGTGTGTGGTGTCAGAAAAGCAGCCTGCCCGCGCACGAGCTCGATGTGGTGGAGGGCAAGATTTTTTAGGATGCGCTGGCGCTCCATCTCGACGACTTCACGCTCGTGGTGCATGAAATCGTGGACGGTAAGATTTTCCTTGAGCGAATAATCGATGCCGTAAAGGCCGCGTTGCTTCAAGCCGGAAAAATAAAGCGCGGATTCGCGCAGCGTCTTGCTGGGAACGGTGCCGGTATTAATGCAGCTCCCGCCCGTATGCTCGGCACGCTCGATCACGGCAACGCGTTTGCCAAAGTACGCCGCCTGCGCACCGGCCTTTTCGCCGGCTGGGCCGCAGCCGATCACGATCAGGTCGAAGTTGTCGCTCAAAACCACATCGCCTCCAAATATCAGCCGCGTTCGCCTGCGTGAGCATAGCCCGGACGCAGGCACTGAGATTCTAGAAGAAGATACGGCGCGGGGTGGAAGGTTCTTGCGGTAGCTGTGACGAAAATGGTGTGCGCACCCCAAAAAACAAGTGCCCGGGGGGGGATTCGAACCCCCATGAGGTAAAACCCCGGAGGATTTTAAGTCCTCAGCGTCTGCCATTCCGCCACCCGGGCAGCGGCAGATACAAATCTAACGGACGGCGGCACCCACCGCAACACTTATGCGTCGGTGCACACGCCCGACCTGACCTCAACTCATTTTCCAGCGACAGAAGGGGTTCCCGTTTCCGACGGTTGGGGGCTTGAATTATGAGTGTTGCCTATTCGTATCACGTCCCGTCACGGCGATTGTTCGCAAAGTGGACTCGACATAGACTGAATGCAGCGTGTGGAGTCTCTCGTTTGCGTCCCTCAGGCAAGTTTTCCTGGCTCGTTATCGCTGTCACAGGTTTCCTGACGGCGCTACTGCTCGTTGTGGTTGAAGCAGTTCCTCAGCCTTCTACGAGTCTGCTGTTATCGAATCTCCTGCAGAGCGCAATCGTCCTTTGGGCTGCTCTGTGTTCACTTCTGGTGGCCCGGCGTTCTAAAGCCTACTTGCGCCAATTGTGGATGCTGCTAGCCACGGCGCTCTTTTTAGGCGGCGCTGCGCAAGCCCTGGAGACCTTCTATCAGAGTATCGCTCACGCTCCCACCTTGACTCCATGGCCATCGGATATTCTTTTTATCCTTTGGGTGACACCCGCCGCCATGATGCTACTGCCGCGGCCGGCGAAAGAATCCAAGGCCATCGATTGGCAGCAAACATTGGATTTTGCCCAGATTGGGGTGGTGGCGCTCACCGCTTACCTTTATTTTTTCTATGTTCCTTCCCGCTGGGAAACCGAAGGGCCGCAGATGGTCGTCAAGATTATTCGCCTTCAGATGATTCGTGATGCGGTACTTGTCGTAGGATTTGTTATCCGTGCATTTGGCGTCCCCAAGGGTTCCGTAAGGAACTTCTTTCGTAAAATGGCCGGCCTTTTTCTGTTGGCGGCCGGTTCTGAATACCTATTTATTCTTGCTCCGTACACATCGCACACCAAAGCGACATGGACGGACGTCACCGGGTGCGCGCCTTACCTGTTTGCTGCGCTTGTTGCGGCTACCTGGAACCGCCAGGAGGACCCTTTGCCTAGCCGGGCGAGCTCGAGATTTCGCACCATTGTTATTTCTCAAGCCTTGCCTATCCTCATCCCATTGCTGGTTCTCTTCATGGGCCGTCGCATTGCCGCGGAACAGATCACCCTCGCCGGAATCGCCGTCACTGCTTCGTTCATTCTCTCTGGCGCCCGGCTCGTGTTGACGAATGAAAAGCAGCGACGGATTGCCGACGATCTTGTTGAAACGAAGCAAGCTTTGATGCGTTCGGAACGCATGTTCCTTATTGCCTTCCGTTCCAGCCCTGATGCTGTCGGGATCAGCGCGGTACCGGGAGGCCAGTTTCTGGAAGTCAATGACAGCTTCACCCGCCTTACTGGTTTTTCGCACGAAGAGGTTCTCGGGAAAACTCCGCTGGAACTGAACCTGTGGAAGGATCAGGATCGCCGGGCGGAGATCATGGCCAAACTCCAAAAAGAATCAGAAGTCCGAGACGAGGAGTTTGTGTGCCTGACGAAGTCGGGAGAAACTCGCATAACCCAGTTTTCGGGGACGCTGATTGAACTGGATGGAAAGCTCTGCGCTCTGGCCATCGTACGGGACATTACTGCCCGCAAGCAGACGGAGGAAGCGATGCGAGCCAGCGAGGAACGCTTTCGCAATCTCGTTCAGGACTTGCATGTCGGCGTGGTCCTGCTGGGCCCCGATGCGGAAACCAAATTTGCGAATCGGGCTGCGCTAGAGATGTTTGGACTGACCGAGGAAGCCGCTCGCGGGAAGAGCACATCGAGTTTCAGTATGAAGGCCATTCGCGAGGACGGAACGGAGATCCCTTTCGAAAGGCGTCCTGGACCGAGAGCGATTGCTACCAAACAACCGGTCAGGAACGAGATGGTGGGATGGCGCCGTGCGCAAGGAAACGAAGTTTTGTGGACTTTGGTGGACGCCGTGCCCCACCTCACCTCCGAAGGAAAAGTAGCCAACGCAATTCTATCCATTTCCGACGTGACTCTGTGGAAGCAAGCCGAAGAGGCCCTGCGGGCCAGCGAAGAGCGTTTTCGGACGCTCGTACGGGATCTCAATGTCGGCGTTGTCGTGCTGGGGCCCGATGCCAGAGTGCAGTTTGCAAATCAAGCGGCAGAACGGATGTTTGGAATTACCCTGGAGGAAGCGCGGGGAAAAGACTCGTCACAACTGAACTTGATCTCCATTCGGGAGGACGGAACGAAAGTCCCCTCCTCGATGCGGCGAGGACCACTCGCCGTGAAAACGGGACAGTTGTTCAAGAATGAAGTGATTGGATGGCGTCGCCCGGGATCGAGCGAAGTTCTCTGGACGATGGGAAACGTGGTGCCACAGTTTGCGCAAGACGGTTCGGTTTCGGCGTCGATCAACACATTCATAAATATCACCGAGCGCAAGCAAGCGGAGGAGGCGCTTCGCCAGCTTTCCACTCGTTTGCTGCAGCTTCAAGACGAAGAGCGGCGGCGCCTCGGGCGGGAACTGCACGACAGCCTGGCGCAAAGCGTTCTGGCTGCGAACCTGAATGTTGCGCAAGCCACGCGCTCCCTGACATCCAAAGATGAATCCGCGCGCCGGGCGCTGGCGGAGGCCAGAAGAGTGCTCGTGGAAATGTCGCGGGAGATTCGAACGCTCTCGTATCTGTTACATCCTCCGCTACTTGACGAACTGGGACTGGTATCCGCGCTGAAAGAGTATGTCGAGGGATTCAGCGAGCGCAGCGGGATCAAGCTCGAATTGGAGATTCAGTCCGGATTCGGCCGCCTGCCTCAGGAAGCGGAGACGGCCCTGTTCCGTATCGTTCAAGAGAGCCTGACGAATATTCAACGGCATTCTGGCAGCGAGACAGCCGAGATTCACTTGCGCGAAGGCACCGACGGCGTCGCCCTCGAAATCATGGACCATGGCCGCGGGATGGCTGCGAAAACCATCGAGCGCGGAAACGGCTCCGGGACTCGCTTGGGTGTCGGGATCCTCGGCATGCGCGAGCGAATGACGCAACTTGGCGGAAAACTTGAGATAGAATCCAGCGCGTCTGGAACGACGGTGCGGGTTTCCATTCCTTTGAGAACCGAGGTTTCCGATGCCAGTTCGCATTCTCGTAGCCGATGACCACCAAGTCGTGCGGACAGGACTCCGGGCTCTGCTGGAGTCCAAGACGGGCTGGCAAGTCTGTGCGGAAGCTTCCAATGGCCGTGAGGCCGTGGAGAAAGCCGGCGAACTCAAGCCCGACGTCGCGGTCTTGGACATCGGCATGCCGCTGCTGAATGGCGTCGAAGCCACGCGCCAGATCCGGAAGCTCTCTCCAGAGACGGAAATCCTAATATTGACGATGCACGACTCCGAACAACTGGTGCAGGAAGTCCTGGCAGCAGGGGCCCATGGCTACATTTTAAAGGATGACGCGGACCGCAATTTGATCGCTGCCGTAGACGCGCTTCGCCGCCATAAACCCTACTTGTCATCACGGGTATCCGAGGCTGCCTCTAACGCAGCCAGCCCTTCCGAGGACGGGTTGGCGTTCAGAGGCTCTCCGCGCAGCCGCTTGACCCCGCGGGAGCGCGAAATCGTGCAGCTACTCGCCGAAGGAAAAAGCAACAAGGAAATTGCCGGTTACCTGGGGATCAGCGTGAAAACGGCGGAGACTCACCGCGCCAATATCATGCTGAAGCTCGACTTTCATTCCCTTGCCGATCTGGTCCGCTACGCCGTGCGCAACAATATCATCCAGAGCTAATACCCTGACCGCAACTACAGGGAAACCCCTAGGGAATCAGCTGCATTTCCCTCGGGTCCCCCCTGGGGCACACTCTCCCACATTAGTGGGAAGCTTTGGGTTCCCTAGGGGGAGCGCTGTGGAATCCCGCGATGGCCGTATCCGTGTCCTGGTTGCCGATGATTCGCCGACCGCACTACGTTCCGTTTGTAGGTATCTCAAATTTGAAGGCGCATTCCAGATCGTTGGGACTGCTCGCGACGGTCAACATGCCCTGCACCAGGCTCAGCGCTTTCGGCCCGACTTAATTCTCATCGACCTCAGCATGCCTCTGAAGAACGGTCTTGAAGCCACGATGGAATTGCGCAAGGCTTACCCGGAGATTCGTGTGCTCATCTACTCGCAGTTAAGCGGACTCGCACTGCGGGAAGAGTGCTTACGGTGGGGGGCCCACGGCTTTGTGGAAAAAAGCCAAATGCCGGAAACCCTCATGGAGGAAGTGCACCGGCTCTTTCCTGATAAATCGCAGTAGGATTGTTCCTTGGATACCTCGGCGTTAAGCGAGACCTACCTTGCTTGTAATCTTCTGAGTCCTTTAAAATTCCGTAACATCGTTGACAGGCATCTGCGGGCCTTGTAGCGTCTACTTTGTCCCGTATTTCGGCGGGAGCTTGGCCGCTTTTGTCATTCGAAGGCGTCCAGCCGAATGGCATCTCAGAGTGGCACACTCTTTTGACTCGATAATTCGGCTGCGTGCCCGCCGTTTCCCTTCCCTGTCTAAACGAGCAGGCCGTTTCATTTTGGCGTAAAATCTCTTAAGCCGTTGCGGTCCGCGGTGCATCTAAAATCTGAATACGATCTGCGGGAGCCCCTCCTGCCCGCAGCGGGAGCGAATGTGAGCCAGCCGAATCTAGTTCTGAGTGACCGCCAAGGGGTCATCGACCAGCTGAGCATCAACACCATCCGAACTCTGGCGATCGACGCGGTCCAGCAGGCAAATTCAGGCCATCCCGGCGCGCCTATGGGCCTTGCGCCAGTGGTCTACGAACTCTGGCAAAAATTCTTGCGCTACGATCCGGCCGATCCCACTTGGCTGAATCGGGATCGCTTTGTTTTATCGGCTGGCCACGCCTCGATGCTGCTCTACGCCACCCTGCACCTCGCCGGAGTGCGCGCCGTTAATGCCAAAGGCGAAGTGACCGATGCGCTCTCCGTGCCGATGGAGGAGATCAAGCGCTTCCGGCAAATCGGCAGCCGGACTCCCGGACATCCTGAATCGCATCTGACCACCGGAGTTGAGACCACCACCGGACCGCTGGGGCAGGGTGCGGGAAACAGCGTGGGCATGGCCATTGCCGGGAAATGGCTTGGGGAGAATTTCAATAAGCCCGGCTTCGATATTTTCAACTTCAATGTTTACGCCGTTTGCGGAGATGGCGATCTAATGGAAGGCGTCTGCTGCGAAGCGGCTTCTCTCGCGGGGCATCTGAAGCTCTCGAATCTCTGTTGGATCTACGACAACAATCGCGTGACGCTGGATGGCCCGGCGGAGTGGTCTTTCAGTGAAGATGTGATCACGCGATTCAAGGGCTATGGGTGGAACGTCACGCACGTCACGAACGCGAACGATTTGGAGATGCTGGCTGGCGGCTACAAGAATTTTCTCAATTCGAATGATCGGCCGACCCTCATCGTCGTGGACAGCCACATCGGATACGGATCGCCACACAAACAGGATTCTTACGAAGCACACGGCGAGCCGCTGGGCGAGGCCGAAGTCAAACTTGTTAAGAAGAATTACGGATGGCCCGAAGATGCCAAGTTTCTCGTCCCCGATGGCGTTTATGACCAGTTCAAGAATGGCGTGGGGAAGCGCGGCGCCGAGGCCCACGCCGCATGGAAGGCGAAATTTGAGGAATACAAGAAACAGTTTCCGCAGTTCGCCAATCAGCTGAACAAGATGCAAAGTGGCCAGTTGCCGGACGGCTGGGACAAGGACTTGCCGAGCTTCCCTGCCGATCCAAAAGGCATGGCCACACGCGAATCCTCGGGAAAAACCCTCAACACCCTGGCAAAGAATATTCCCTGGCTGGTGGGCGGCTCGGCGGACCTCGCCAAATCTAACAAAACAAATCTGACCTTCGACGGCGCGGGCGACTTCTATCCGAATCAGTATCGCGGGCGCAACGTGCACTTCGGCGTGCGGGAACACGCCATGGGCGCGATCGTCAATGGCATGACGCTGTCGAAACTCCGCGCGTTCAGCGCCACATTCTTCAATTTCAGCGATTACATGCGTGCCAGCATGCGGCTGGGCGCGTTGATGGAAATTCCTTCGCTTTACATTTTCACGCACGACTCCATCGGCGTGGGAGAAGATGGTCCGACGCACCAACCCATCGAACAACTGGCATCCTTACGGGCGATGCCGAACATGCTGGTTCTACGGCCGGGCGATGCCAATGAAGTTGTGGAAGCCTACAAGGTAGCCCTGCAGCATACCCATGGGCCCTCGACGCTGGTTTTTACGCGCCAGGCCATGCCGACGTTTGATCGCACGAAATATGCTTCGGCCGCGGGAGTCGCCAAGGGCGCTTACATTCTCGCAGAGGCTCCCGGCGGGAAACCTGATGTGATCCTCATGGGCAGCGGCAGCGAACTATCTCTTTGCGTCGAGGCCGCCGACAAATTGAATGCCGCGGGCATAAAGACGCGCGTAGTCAGCATGCCGTCCTGGGAACTCTTCGAGCAACAGGACGCCGCCTATAAGGAAAGTGTCTTCCCTGCGAGCGTGAGCGCACGCGTATCAGTGGAAATGGCTTCGACGTTCGGATGGGAACGCTACGTCGGGCTCAAGGGCAAGATGATCGGCATGCGCAGCTTCGGCGCATCGGCGCCGCTGAAGGACTTGCTGAAGAAATTCGGCATCCAGGTGGACAACGTGGTGGCGGCTGCCAAAGAAGTTGTTGGAAAGTGAGCCGGCAATGAAGATCGTCGTTGGTTCGGACCACGCCGGGTTTCAATTGAAAGTAGCCATGGGCGATTTGCTGCGCTCCCTGGGGCACGATGTCCTGGATGTCGGTGCGTTCAACGAAAATCCTTCCGACTATCCGGATTTTGCTGAAGCCGTAGGCCACGCCGTGCTGGACCGCAAGGCCGAACGCGGTGTGCTGATTTGCGGCAGCGGCGTGGGAGCCAGCGTGGCAGCCAACAAATTGCCCGGAATCCGAGCCGGGATGTGTCATGACACGTATTCGGCGCATCAAGGAGTGGAACACGACGACATCAACGTCCTGGTTCTGGGCGAGCGTGTAATTGGCGTCAAGCTGGCCGAGGATCTCGTAAAAGCCTTCATAGGCGCAAAATTCACCAACGAGGAACGGCATCTGCGGCGGCTCGGCAAAGTGAAGGCCCTCGAAGCGAAATTCGGCGCTGAATTCAAGGCTTGAGGGACAATAGCGTTTGCCGAAGCTTGCCGCGCCCCCACCCTCCGGGGCGTACAATAGACTTTGAAATCGAAGGAGAACTATCATGACGACAACTACGACAATTCCTAATATTTCGACCGGCGAAGGAACCAATCCGCTCAAAGCCCTGCTCACCTACGGGCAATCCCCTTGGATGGACTACATCCGGAGAGACCTGCTGACCGGCGGCGGATTGAAAAAGTACATTGATAACGACGGCCTGCGCGGAATGACCTCCAACCCGGCCATCTTTGAAAAGGCCATCACCGGCAGCAATCTATACAACGATGTCCTCAACTCGCCGGACGCAAAGAACCTGGATGCTAACGGCGTCTTCGAGAAAATCGCCATTCGCGACGTGCAAGACGCGTGCGACATCTTCAAGCCGGTCTATGCGGACTCGAAGCGCCGCGACGGCTATGTCAGCCTGGAAGTCTCACCGTTTCTCGGCTTCGATACCAAGGCCTCCCTGTCGGAAGCTCGCCGCTTGTGGAAAGCCGTGGATCGCCCGAATGTCATGATCAAGATTCCCGGCACACCTGAAGGCCTCCCTGCCATTCGCCAGGCTCTCGAAGAAGGCATCAACATCAATATCACGTTGCTCTTTGCGCAGTCGGCGTACGAACAAGTTGCCGAAGCGTTCCTCGCTGCGCTCGAGGCTCGTGCGGCGAAGGGTCAGGACATCAGCCAGATTGCCAGTGTGGCCAGCTTTTTCGTAAGTCGCATCGACTCGCTCGTTGACACCAAGATTGATGAAAAACTCAAGGCCGGCGCGGACGCCGCCCAGGCCGCTCTGCTCGAAAGCATTCGTGGCAAGGTAGCCATTGCCAACGCCCGTCTCACCTACAAGAAGTATCAGGAACTGTTCGGCGGCCCGCGTTGGAAGGCTCTCGCCTCCAAAGGCGCCCAGACGCAGCGCCTGCTGTGGGCCAGCACCAGCACCAAGAATCCCAAGTATCGCGATGTGCTTTACGTCGAGGAACTCATCGGCGCGGACACCGTCGACACCATTCCTCCCGCCACCTTTGACTCCTTCCGCGATCACGGCAAGCTGCGCCCCAGCCTTACCGAAAACGTCGATGGTGCAGCGAAGACCATGGCCGACCTTGCGAAATCGGGAATCTCCATGAAGGAAGTAACCGACAAGCTTCTGGTGGACGGCGTGAAACTCTTTTCCGATGCCTTCACCACCCTGCTCGCCGCCACCGGCAAAAGCGCTGGGGTGCGCGCGTGAGCGTCAACAAACAAACCTACAAATTGCCAAAGGAACTTGCGGGCGCGGTAGCTGCGTCCCTGAACGACTGGAAACAAAACAACAAAGTAGTGCGCCTCTGGCAGAAGGATGCTTCGCTCTGGACCGGCACCGACGAGAGCAATTGGCTCGGCTGGCTCACCATCACCGAAGAACAGTTTGCCAATATCGACGCGCTGAAACAGATTGCCGATGATGTGAAGAAGGCGCGCTTCAAGCACGCCCTCTTGCTCGGCATGGGCGGTTCCAGCCTTTGCCCGGAAGTTTTGCGTCTGACGTTTGGAAAAATCAAAGGTTTTCCCGAGTTGCACGTTCTCGATTCCACCGACCCCGCCCAAATCCGGGCCATCGAAGCGAAGGTGGACCTCAAGAGCACCGTCTGCATCGTTTCGAGCAAGTCCGGGAGCACGCTCGAGCCAAATATTTACAAGCAATACTTTTTCGAGCGCGTGAAAGCCAAAGTCGGCGAAAAGGAAGTTGGCAATCGTTTTATCGCCGTCACCGATCCGGGCTCCAAGATGCAACAGGTCGCCGAAACCGATAAGTTCCGCAAGATATTCTTTGGCGTTCCGAGCATCGGCGGCCGCTATTCAGCGATTTCCAATTTCGGCATGGTTCCCGCAGCGGTTATGGGTCTGGACGTCGCCAAATTCCTCAAAAACACCGGGGAAATGGTCAAAGCCTGTGGTGCATCTTCTGCCGCCGATTCGAATCCTGGCGTCATTCTCGGAACCATCATGGGCGTCGCCGCCAATCATGGCCGCGACAAAATCACCATCATCGCTTCTCCGGGAATCTCCGACCTCGGCGCGTGGCTTGAACAACTAATTGCTGAATCCACAGGAAAAATCGGCAAAGGCATCATTCCGGTGGATCGCGAGCGCCTCGCCAAACCGGCCACCTATGGCAACGATCGCCTCTTCGCTTATCTGCGCCTGGCGTCGAAGCCCAACAAGGCCCAGGATGCCGCCGTCGCCGCTCTCGAAAAGGCTGGCCAGCCCGTCGTTCGAATCACCCTGCCAAACACCTACACTCTCGGCCAGGAATTTTTCCGTTGGGAAATCGCTACGGCCGTCGCAGGTTCCCTCATCGGCATCAACGCCTTCAATCAGCCTGACGTCGAAGCCAGTAAGATCGAAACCAAGAAGTTGACGAGCCAGTACGAAACGACCGGAAGCCTGCCGCCGGAGTCGCCCTTCTTCAAGGAAAAAGGCATCAAGCTTTTCGCCGACGAAAAAAACACCGCGGCCCTGCAGGGCCGCGCGAAACTTGCCGACGTTTTGAAAGCTCATCTCTCGCGACTAGGCGCCGGCGATTATTTTGCCGTCCTCGGTTACATCACCATGAATCCCGCAAACGAAAAGATTCTGCAAACCATTCGAATCGCCGTGCGCGACAAGAAAAAAGTCGCCACCGTTCTCGGCTTCGGCCCCCGCTTCCTCCACTCCACCGGACAAGCCTACAAAGGCGGCCCCAATAGCGGCGTTTTTCTCCAGATTACTTGCGACGAAGCCAAGGATCTGCCCGTGCCCGGCCAAAAATACACATTCGGCATTGTGAAGGCTGCACAAGCCCGCGGCGATTTTGCCGTTCTCGCCGAACGTGGCCGCCGCGCCCTGCGCGTCCATCTGGGGAAAAATCTAAAGCCGGGGCTTGCCGCTCTGACCAAGGCCGTACAAAAAGCGATCGTATAACGTCGTAAAAAATCTACTCTGCGAAAGTCTGAGGAGCGCTGACGATGCAACTGGGGATGATCGGCTTGGGAAGAATGGGCGCCAACATGGTGCGGCGCCTGCAAAAAAACGGCCACAAGTGCGTCGTCTACGACCGCAGCGCCGACTCGGTCAAACAACTCGAAGGCGAAGGCGCCACAGGCGCCACTTCCCTCGATGATTTCGTCAAGAAACTCCAGAAGCCCCGCGCCATCTGGCTCATGGTTCCTGCAGCAGTAGTCGATGCTTCGCTCCACGATTTAGCGGCCAAGCTCGAAGCCGGCGACATCGTCATCGATGGCGGAAATTCCTACTACATCGACGACATCCGCCGCGCCAAAGAACTTTCCTCCAGAGGCATCCACTATTGTGACGTGGGCACGAGCGGTGGCGTCTGGGGCCTCGAACGCGGCTACTGCCAGATGATCGGAGGCGAAACCGAAGTCGTGAAGCACCTCGATCCGATTTTCAAGACGCTCGCCCCCGGCCGCGGCAACGTCGATCGCACCCCTGGCCGCGACAAAGTTCCCGGTACCGCCGAGGAAGGCTATCTCCACTGCGGCCCTTCCGGCGCCGGCCATTTCGTCAAGATGGTCCACAACGGCATCGAGTACGGCTTGATGGCGGCCTACGCCGAGGGCCTCAACATTCTCAAGCACGCCAACGCCGGCAAATCCCATCGCGAAGCCGACGCAGAAACCACTCCGCTCCGAAATCCCGAACACTATCAGTACGATTTCAATCTCGCGGACGTCACCGAAGTCTGGCGCCGCGGCAGCGTTGTCGCTTCGTGGCTGCTCGACCTGACCGCCATTTCCCTCCTCGACCAGCCCAACCTCGAGCGCTTCTCCGGGCGTGTCTCCGATTCCGGCGAAGGCCGCTGGACTATCCTCGCCGCTATCGAATCCACCGCTCCCGCGCCCGTTCTGACCGCCTCTCTTTTTCAGCGGTTCACCTCCCGCGGCGAAGATGACTTTGCGGCAAAAGTTTTATCGGCGATGCGCTTCCAGTTCGGCGGGCACATCGAAAAGAAGTCCGGGCACTAGAGCTTTCAAGAATCCATTGACACACGAAGACAGGAAGCCCTTCTCATGAGCCTGAATCATCTGGAAGTGAACCCTACCGCGGCGCCCTGCGTGATGGTTATTTTTGGCGCCAGCGGCGATCTGACCAAGCGCAAACTCATCCCTGCTCTCTGCAATCTCGCTCAGGACGGGCTTCTTCCCGAGCAGTTCGCCATCGTCGGCTTCGCCACAAATGATTTCACCACCGAGAGCTTCCGCAAAATGCTGGGCGACGAGGTCCCCAAGTACGCTCCCGCGCCGGTCGACATGAAATTCTGGGATAGCATCGCCCAGCGCATCTACTACGTCCGTGGCGATTTTCAAGACGCCGAAGCGTACAAGCGCCTGAAAGACCAGATTGACCAGGCGGACAAGCTTCATGGCACGCAGGGAAACAGATTCTTCTATTTGGCGGTCGCGCCGCGATTCTTCTCTCCGATCGCCAAGATGCTGGGCGATTGCTGCCTGACGAAGGAAGAGAGCGGCCACTGGGCCAGGGTGATCGTCGAAAAACCATTCGGCCACGACCTCGAATCGGCCAAGAAATTAAACGCAGACTTGAAACAGGTCCTTTCGGAAAATCAGATCTATCGTATCGACCACTATCTTGGCAAAGAGACCGTGCAAAACGTGATGGTCTTCCGTTTTTCGAACAACATCATCGAGCCTCTCTGGAATCGCAATTACGTCGACCACGTGCAGATCACCGCCGCCGAAACCGTTGGCGTCGAGCATCGCGGCGGCTTCTACGAAACCGCCGGTGCCCTTCGCGACATGGTCCCCAACCATCTTTTCCAGCTGCTCACCATGACCGCCATGGAGCCGCCCATATCCTTCGATGCCGATCAAGTCCGCAACAAGCAAGCGGAAGTGCTCCATGCCATCCAGCCGCTTAGTCCTGAAGACGTGCTCAAAAACATGGTGCGCGGCCAGTACGGTGGCGGCACCGTGGACGCTCAGCACGTTGCCGGCTATCGCAGCGAACCGGATGTCGCTCCCGATTCCAACACCGAAACTTTCGTCGCACTCAAATTACAAATCGACAATTGGCGCTGGGCTGGCGTTCCTTTCTATCTCCGTACCGGCAAACGCCTCGCGCAGCGCACTACGGAAATCGTTATCCAGTTTCGCCGCACTCCTTTCGTCCTTTTCCGCAACACCGCCGTTAAGAACCTCGAAACCAACCGCCTCGTCATCCACATTCAGCCCGAGGAAGGCATCTCTCTCAGCTTCGGTGCAAAAGTTCCCGGCTCGATCATGAAGCTGGGCCTCGTGAACATGGATTTCGACTACGGCACTTATTTCGGTCTCGAGCACAGCACCGGCTACGAACGCCTTCTGCGCGATTGCATGGCCGGTGACGCCACGCTCTTCCAACGATCGGACATGGTCGAAGCCGGTTGGAATGTCATCCAACCGATCCTCGACGTGTGGCACGCCCTGCCCGCCCGCGGATTTCCAAATTATGCCTCCGGCTCCTGGGGTCCCATCGAGGCAGACGACTTGCTCGAACACGATGGCCGCGCGTGGCGGCGCATCGGCGAAGAAGAAGTGGACAAGCGCGGTCGCATTGCTGTCCCGGAAAAAACCGGAATCATCACCTGAGAGGAACGCATGGAGCGTGAGATTCGAATTCTCGCCGACGGCGTGGCCATCGCCAAGCGCGCAGCGCAGGAATTCGTCCAAGCCGCGGCATCCGCAGTGAACGCGAAAGGCTCGTTTAACGTTGCACTAGCAGGCGGATCAACGCCGAAAGCGCTTTACAGCCTTCTGGTGAACGATCCTGCCCTGCGCTCGCAGGTTCCATGGGACAAAACGCATCTGTTCTTCGGCGACGAGCGCCACGTCCCCCCGGACCATCCGGACAGCAATTTCCGCATGGCCACCGAAGCGATGATTTCGAAATCTCCATTGAAGCCGGAACAAGTCACCCGCATCAAAGGCGAAAATCCCGACGCCGGCCAGGCCGCGCTGGAATACGAGAAAACTCTTCGCGATTTTTTCAATCTGAAAGCTGGAGACTTTCCGCGCTTTGATCTCCTCCTCGTCGGGATGGGCAACGAAGGACATACCCTCTCGCTGTTCCCCGGCACCAAAGCCCTTCACGCCGATGGCCGCATCGCCGTAAGAAACTGGGTCGGCAAGCTGGCCACCGACCGCATTACCCTCACTGCGCCGGCCGCTAGTAATTCCGCGGAGATTCTCTTCATGGTCACCGGCGCGGACAAAGCTTCGGCCCTGAAATCAGTTCTCGAAGGCCCGTTCGAACCCGACCAGTTGCCCGCGCAATCGCTCCAGCCCAAAAATGGAAAATTGCTCTGGCTGGTGGACGCTGCCGCTGGCAGCTTGCTCACCTCCGGTATTCGAGATTAGCGGACTGCCGCGCAGTCACAGTACAATAGTGGATTAGCACACCGCGAATGAATCGAGGAGAATGAAATGGCAACAACAGTGACATCAGGAAAAATCGAAACCTACCTCGGCGCAAAAGCCGAATCCCTGTTGGGATTCAAATCGCCCAAAATCGCCAAGGAGCGCTTGCATCTCCCCGGCCCGGACTTCATCGACCGCATCTACGCCGCCACCGACCGCAACGTGCGCGTGCTCACCAATCTCCAGCGCATGTTTGGCCACGGCCGCCTCAGCGGCACCGGCTATCTCTCCATCCTCCCCGTCGATCAGGGCATCGAGCATTCCGGCGGCGCCAGCTTCGCCAAGAATCCCGATTATTTTGACGGCGGCAACATCGTCAAGCTCGCCATCGAAGGCGGCTGCAACGCCGTCGCTTCCACTTTCGGCGTCCTCGGCTCCGTTGCCCGCCTGTATGCCCACAAAATTCCCTTCATCGTCAAAATGAATCACAACGAGCTGCTCACCTTCCCCAATAAGGCCGACCAAATTCTTTTCGGCACCGTCCAGCAAGCTTACGACATGGGCGCAGCCGCCGTTGGTGCCACGATTTATTTCGGCTCCGACCAAAGCAGCCGCCAGATCGTCGAAATCAGCCAGGCCTTCGCCCATGCTCACCAACTCGGCATGGCCACCGTCCTCTGGTGCTACCTCCGCAACAACGCCTTCAAAAAGGACAAGGACTATCACCTCTCCTCCGACCTGACCGGCCAGGCCAACCATCTCGGCGTCACCATCCAGGCCGATATCATCAAGCAAAAGCTCCCCGAAAATAACGGCGGCTATGCCGCGCTCAACATCGGCGACTCCAGTTACGGCAAATTCGACAAGCGCATCTACACCGAACTCAACAGCGATCATCCCATCGACCTCACTCGCTACCAGGTCATCAACTGCTTCTGCGGCCGCTCCGGCCTCATCAACAGCGGCGGCGCTTCCGGCGCCAACGATTTCGAGGAAGCCGTCGCCACCGCCGTCATCAACAAGCGCGCCGGCGGCACCGGCCTCATCTCCGGCCGCAAAGCCTTCCAGCGCCCCATGAAGGAAGGCGTCCAGCTCCTTAACACCATCCAGGATGTCTACCTAAGCCCCGAAGTCACCGTCGCCTAGCTCCCATTTTTCTTTTTGTCCTTTGTAGGGGCGCAGCACCGCTGCGCCTTCTCCCGCGTGTGGTCTTGGAGGGGCCGGGCTTCAGCCCGGCCTCCTCGCTTTTCTTGTTTGTAGGGGCGGGGCTTGCCCCGCCCGTGGGGAGGCAAGTCGCCCGCAACCTCCCGCCACAATATCTGCTGTAATCCGGATAATTGTGCGTTACTATTTCGTTTAGTGAATTCCGTTTTCGGGCGCTTGCATGAACCCAGGTCTCTCTCTTTGCCTTGCTCTGCTAGTGTCCTTGTCCTCTTCCGTAGCGCGCGCGCAGGCGCTTCCGACTTCTGCGGCCAAACCGGATAGGTCTTCGCAAGAATCTCTTGCCAAAGAACCATACGTCTTCGAGTCGATCCAGAATCGGGTCCGCTTCGAGGCTGATGGCAAGGGGCAACGCGATGTAATCTTTCGCGCGCGTATCCAGTCCGAGTCTTCTGTCCGGGAGTTTGGACTCCTGGCCTATCCGTTTGCTGCCTCCTTTGAGACTCTCGACCTGGTGTATGCCCGCGTCCACAAGCCCGACGGCACCATAGTTGAAACCCCGGCCTCGGATGTTCAGGAACTCGATTCCGCCGTTGAGGGCGGCGAGGATCGTGTCGTTGTCGCGCGAGAGGCCCTCGTGCACCCGCTTCTCGAACAGCACCCGCATGATGGGGTTGAACGCCTCGTACTCCTCGGTGAAGTGGGCGCGCGTCCGCTCGTCGGCGATCGGCTCGAGCCGCGTCCACCCTGTCGCGTGGGACCACAGCGGCTTGCCGACGGCGTCGTA
>Ga0137409_10000149_pt1 | contig 67864 bp, 72 predicted proteins | sample CZODoug1_16funga_FD_122059 | JGI IMG/M metagenome (GOLD analysis project Ga0137409, IMG submission 122059) | Vadose zone soil fungal communities from Angelo Coast Range Reserve, California, USA - CZODoug1_16fungal (Hybrid Assembly) | ecosystem: Environmental > Terrestrial > Soil > Vadose zone... | reverse complement strand
TTCAACCAGGTCAAGCGCGAGATGGCCGACGTGCGCGGCTTCAAGATGGGCGACGAGGGCATCGACTACATCATCAACCAGATGATCGAGTTCCTGCTCATCTCGCGCAACGTGGAAGAGGTCTACGCCGAGGACCACCAGATCCGGAAGAAGATCTACCAGGTCTTCAAGAAGCACCTCGACGTCGACGAGGACATCGACCGGGAGGCCCGCGCGCGACTCAAGCACCTCAGCGAAGGCACGCAGGCGTGGGACGTGGAGTACCAGAAGACCGTCGAGCAGATCCGCCGGAATAAAGGATTGATCTAGATCGCCTGGATCGCTTGGTTTGACCGCTCTGCCTCGCCACGCTCGTCAACGGCCGATCGAGGTGCCGACGCGGGGCGCGCCGGTCTTGCGCTCCGGCTTGGCGGCGGTGGTCTTCACGCGCGCGGTGGGCGCCTCGACGAGCTGGGCGCGGACGGTCTTGCCCTTCACGTCCCCGATGGAGACCACCAGCAGCCGGCGATCGTCGTCGGTGACCCAGACGTGGGCTTCCCGCTTCACGCTCGCATCGTCGAGGCGGGTGGCGATCAGATCGATGCGCGCGGCGCTGAACTTCCCCAACGTGGTCTCGACCTGCTCGTGCGGACCCACCGCCCCGGTGACGCTCCACATCTTGCGCGCGGCATAGACCTCCAGGCACACCGGCGTGCCGGTCTTGAGCGGGAGGGCGCGCAGGAGGAAGAACGTGGAGAGCATGTCGCGCGCGAGCGGGGTCGCGTCCAGCTCGAGCGGCTCGGGCTTGCCGTTGATGCTCGACTTGACCGGGAGCTTTCCTGCCCGCGGGGGGAAGTCCGCCTCGACGGCGCGGTGCTTGTCGCCCTCGTCCAGCTCCTCGCGGAAGTGGATCGGCATCAGGTCGGGCCCGAGCAGGGTGCTGATGAACCCCTCGTACCGTCCGAGGTTGGTGCTGACGAACGCGCTCGTCTTCGCCCGCGAGCGCGCGACCAGGGAGGCGCGGCCGCGGTCCGCGGCCTGGGGCGCCTCCAGCGCGACCTCGAAGGTGCCCACGTCGGCGCCGAGGACGTCGAGCCGGTAGCGAAGTTGCTCGCCGGGAGCAAATTGCGAGGCCCGGACGGCCACCGGCGCCGGCGAGCAGCCGGGCGCGGCGAGGAGCAGTGCGAGCAGGGTGGCCGTCATGGAAGTCTCCTGCGGGGGAGGATGCTCCCCAGGGCGGGGCTGGACAAGGAAATCGAGCGAGCTACCGTCCGAGCTCGACCGCCCCGGCCCTCCGATCCGCGGAGAGGGCCTCGATGCGCGCCCCCAGCCGCTCCTTGGCGGCGGCGTACGCCCGCGGGTCGCGCGCCCACCCGCGCAAGGAGGGCGCGAGGGCGCGGGCCTCCGCCTGCGCCACCAGGGGGGCGCCGAGCCGCGCGCAAAGGGACAGGTAGGCGTGGTCCTGCAGGCTTCGCTGGATCTGCACCACGCGCAGCGATTCGACCGGGACGTCGTGCTCCCCTCCGATCCGCCGCGGCGTGCCCGGGTAATACAGCGTCCCGTCGCCGTTGCCGGCGAAGGCCCACTGCGACTGCCAGGGATCGCCTTCCCCGTAGGCGTGCACCACGTCGAAATACAGCTCGCCGGAGATCCCGTTGGCGAAGGCGAGCCAGCCCATCGCGCGGGCGGCGGTGGCGGGCGCGTCGATCATGTAGCTGGGCCACCCCACGAACGCCTCGCGATCGCGCGGCCGCAGCGGCCCGCAGCCGTGCGACATGCAGCTCTGGTACCACCACAGCTTGTCGTAGCTCGAGCGCGGGGCCGCGCGCGGGCAGGAGGGTGCGCGCGGATCGAGGCAGTTCAAGAGCGGCACCCACAGATCGATGCTGGGCAGCCAATCGGAGTACGCGGTCGTCAGCAGGCGGCGCACCTCGGGCGCGTCCTCGCGCAGCTCCCGCGCGCGCTCCTCGACGCGGGGGAAGTCCTCCGGACGCGGCTCGTCCTGCACGTATACGAACAGGCGATCCAGCCAGCCGCGCTCGCGGAAGTGCTCGACCCAGGCCCGGCGCCAGGATTTGCGCTGCGGCCGGGTGAGCCGCGCGGGCTCGCGCAGCTCCACGGCAGTCCAGCGCGCGCCGGACGGCAGGGCGGTACCGTCGAGGAACGTTGCGACCTCCGCGTCGTAGCCGGTCCAGTCGATGCGCACCGAGTCGCCCAGGGCCGCGAAGTCGGGCGCGTCCTGGGTGCCGCCGAACAGAGTGATGCCGCGGCGCAAGGCCATCGTGTCGTAGAGCCGCGTCAGCTCGCGCCCGTCCTGCGGCGGCCTCCCGTGCCCCTTCGCGGCGGAGTAGCCCGAGAATCCGAAGGCGGTCGCCAGCTCGGGCGTGGCGGGCAGGTCGAACCCGCGCACGCGCAGCTCGACGGGAACGGAGGTGCGCACCCGTCCCTTTCGCGACATCCAGCCCAGCTCGACGGCGCCGGCGTACCGGCCCGGCGAGCGCGGCGGGGCGCACGCCTCGACGAAGATCGACTGCGCGCGGTCCGGGGCGACGTCCACCGGAAAGGCTCGACGCGTCTCTTTCCAGATCGCGTCGCGAACGGGGACGAGCGCGTCCGGCCATTCTCCGGTGCTGCCCTCCGGGCCGCTGGGCTGCGCCAGCTCGATCGTCGCCACGCGCGACAGCTCGAGGAGGACCGTGGCCTTCTCTCCGCGCCGCAGAGGCGCAGCGGAGGCGGTGAGCCCGCGCACTCCCTCCGGGGAGCGCACCACGATCTGCGCGGCGGCGCATTCACCTCCGGCGGCCGCGAGCCGGATGCGCGCGGGCGGGGCGCCGGGGGCCGCCGCGGAGGGCCGGACCTTCTCCGACTCGTCCGTGACCCAGACCTGCACGGCAGCGCGCGCGGGCAAGGCGCAGAGCAGGGCGGCGGCGAGCCAGCGGGCCATGGCGGAGCAACTTGGGTCGCCGCTGGCGGCCGGACAAGCGGGCGGCGGCGGGACCGCGCCGACGTGTTAGGCTTCCGCCATGCCGCGCGACGATGCCGGGTACAGCTCCGAGGAAGAGGAAGACGAGCAGAGGAAGTCGGGCGCATCCCAGGGGGCCAAGCGCCGGTTCGACGAGTTCGAGTGCCCCTCCTGCTCCGCGTACAATCCGGTGGGCGACGGCTTCGGCAACAGCGACGAGCTGGTCTGCAACTATTGCGGCGTGTCCTTCACGGCCTTGGTGGACGATGAGGGCAGGCTGAAGATGAAGGAGTCGTGAAGAGCGTCGTCAAAGGCGTCGGCCGGCGCGAGGTGCGCCGCATCGCCGGCGGGGTGGCGCAGCCCGCGGCCGACGACGACGTGGTCGTCGAGGAACCGCTGGAGATCCGGGCGGCGGGCGACACCCTCGCCGTCACCATGCGGACGCCGGGCCACGACCGCGAGCTGGCCATCGGGTTCCTCTTCGCCGAAGGGGTGATCGCCTCGCGGGACGACGTGTCGCGGGTGGCCCACTGCGGAAGGCCCGACCAGGAGGGCTTCGGGAACACCATCGATGTGGCACCCGCGGCCGGGGCCGAGTTCGACGTCGAGCGCGTGTCGCTCACCCGCCGCGGGACCCTGACGACCGCGGCCTGCGGCGTGTGCGGCCGGCGCAGCGTGCAGGACGTCATCGACCGCTGCGCGGCGCTGCCCGACGGTCCCGTGCTGGAGGCGGCGGCGGTCGCGGCGGCGATGGAGAAGCTCCGGAGCTTCCAACCAAATTTCTCGCGCACGGGCGGCATCCACGCGGCGGCAGCGCTCGACGCGGAGCTGCGACCCTTGGCGGCCTTCGAGGACATCGGCCGCCACAACGCGCTCGACAAGGTCGTGGGCTCGCTGGTCCTCGAGGGGAAGGTCCCCGGGCGACAAGCCGCGGTGCTCCTGGTGAGCGGCCGGGCGAGCTTCGAGGTGGTGCAGAAGGCCTCCGCCGCGAAGATTCCCATCGTCGCGAGCGTCTCCGCCGCCAGCTCGCTCGCCATCGACCTGGCGCGGGCGACGGGCCTGACCCTTTGCGGCTTCGTACGTAATGGTTCGATGACGGTGTACTCGCATCCGGGGCGCTTGCGCTGAAACCCGCTCTGGGAGCATGAATTCGGCATCTTTTATCCTGTCGAAGTGCCGACGGTCGAGTCCTTCGGCCAGGCTGGGGAAAGCGAAACAGGAGGAAGCAAACATGCGGCGAGGCACGATGCTGTTGTGCTGCTCGGCCCTTGCGGCCTGCGGCAGCAGTTCGGATAGGGAGACCTTCCACGCCAACATGACCTCGGCTCAGGAGATCCCGGCGCCGACCGGTCTCGGAAATCCAACGCCGACAGGCAGCGCGGTGTTCACCAACAACAATGATGGCTCCGTCTCGTACACGGTAACCGGGAGCAACATGACCGTCACCGCGACGGGAGTGAGCCCCGCCGTCACGTTCACCGGGATGCACATCCATTTGGCGGCGGCCGGTGCAACGGCAGGCGTCACCGTGCCGCTGACGACGCCGACCAACGGATCCAGCTCGTTCACCGTGACCGGCACGTTCACCGGAGCGACCTGTACGTCGGGCGTGGTGAACTGCATCAACACCGGCAACACGCTGGACACCGTGCTGACGGCCATGCGCAACGGCGGCGCGTACCTCAACGTCCACACCAGCCGGAACCCGGGGGGCGAGCTCCGCGGGCAGATCCAGACCGGCGGTCTCTGATCGCTCCTCAGCGGTTTCCCGGCGGCTTGCGGGCGGCTTCCCTGCGGGCCGCCCGCTCCGCTTTGCGGGCGCGTTGCGTCGCCAGGAATCCCCGCGGCTGCGCAGCCGCGCGCTCCGGCTTTGCCGCCGCCGCCGGCGTGACCCGCCGGGTGGAGGCGCGCTCGACCGCGGCCGGGCGGGTCGCAGGCCGCGGGGCGGATTCCGGCGCCGCAGTGCGCAGCACCGGCCGCGCGGTCTCCGTCGCGAACCAGACCACGCGTCGGACCACCAGCGTCGCGTAGGCGCCGGGCGGGAGCGTGAAGGAGAGGTTCACCTTGCGCTTCCCGCGGTTCAGCTCGTCCGGCCGCGGTGGGTGGACGCGCAGCTTGCCGGGGCGGATGAACAGCGGGCGCTCCTCGTGCTTGAAGAAGAGCGGCGAGTCCGGCACCCGGAGCTGCTCGACCGTGAGCCCCTGCGCGCGCAGCGCCCCCAGCGCGGCGTCGCGCACCCTCGGGTCCTCGATGCGCGAGTCCGGGGCGAGCAGCGGGAAGGTGCGGTTCCAGAGGTCGTCGCGCAGCTCGCGCGTCAGGGAGCGCGGGAACACCAGCGCGCCGGCCTGGTAGCGCAGCCCGATCAGGTCGGCGGCCGGGATGCGCGCGCCCAGGTATCGCTTGACGCCCTCGTTCCAGACGAAGCTCTGCAGCTCGAAGAGCGCCATCATGCGCAAGCGCCGATCGATGTGCAGGAATGCGCCTTTGAAGTCTCGCGGGTCCTCGCGGAGGCGCCGCAAGATGGGCGCGTAGCGCTTGCCCGCCGCCTGTGGCGCGCGCAGCTGCCACTCGCCCCAGTGGTCTCGCCAGAACGTCTTCACCTTGGCGTCGTCGCTCCGGTCCAGCTCGCTGGGGGTGGCCAGGAAGGCCTTGAGCGCGCTCTCCCAGTCGCCGCGGAGCAGGTGGCGGGCGATGAACCCCTGGCCGTGCTTGAGGAAGCCGAAGCGCTGCGAGTCGAAGTAGTTCACCACCCCCGTCCGCTCGACCTCGGCGGCGCTCTCGGAAACCCGCTCGGCCTCCTCCGGGGAGAGATCGCGGACGGTCACCTCGAATCGATTGGCGGTGATGTTGCGCGAGCTGAGCGGCTGCGCGGCGCGGCCGATCAGCTTGAGCCGCAGGTCTCCGGACTGCAGCACCTCCGAGTCGCCCAGCGCCCCGCCGAGCACCCCGACCAGCTGCTCGGTGCGGCCCTGCTTGTCCTTGAGCCCGCAGATGGACAGGTCGCGCCGGCGCACGGCGAAGTCCTTGCTGATGCGCTCCAGCGCCTGCAGCGTGGACACCTTCTGCTTGTCCATCCGGTAGACCCAAACCGGCCCTTCCAGGTCCGGCTCGAACCGGTACCCCTCCCGGACCACGAAGTCCTCCGGCCGCTGCTTGATCTTCATCGCCGCGCGCGTACCAGAGCCCACACCCGGCGGCAACAGCGAAACTCGCCGCCTCGGGGCGCCATGGTAGGTTCGCCCTGGGGCCCTGGGGGACAAAAAGCTCGAGATGACAGCCTGTCCGGTCTGCTACCGCGATCTCGTCCCGGTGGGAGGGCGCTGCCCTGCTTGCGGAGCGGACCGTTCGGGCGAGGCGGACCAGGTCGCGGAGCTCATCGACGACGAGCCCACCGGCCGCGGAGCGGGACGGTCCGGCTCGGCGGCGCCCCCGGCCGCGCCGCCGGGCGACGGGCCGCGACTGATCCTCAAAGGAGCCGGCGGGCCCGCCGAGTTCCCGCTCGGCGAGGCCAACGTGCTGGGCCGCTCGACCCAGGCGACGGTGCGGCTCGCCGACCGCGAGGTCTCGCGCAAGCACAGCCAGATCGACCGCGAAGGGCAGGACTTCGTGCTGCACGACCTGGGCTCGTCGAACGGGACCTTCCTGAACGGCAAGCGCATCTTCGGGCCCACCCGGCTCAACGACGGAGACGAGGTGCTGATCGGCGTCTCGCGGATGGAGTTTCGCCTCGGCGCGGGCGACGAAGGCGCCGCCGCCATCGTGCACATGGAGCCGGCGGGCGCCCCGCTCGAAGGAGTGGTCGCGCGCGTCGAGGCCAAGGCGAACTTCGCCCCCGCCGACCAGGTCCGCGACGTCCAGCAGCTCAAGCGCGACTACGAGCGGCTGCGCATCGGGCACGAGTTCAGCCGGTACGTGCGGCTGGAGCGCGACCTGGGCGAGCTGCTCTCGCGAATCCTCGCCATCGCCTTCGACCTCATCCCCGCCGACAACGGCGTCATCCTGCTGCGCGATCCGGGCTCGCAGGAGCTGGTCATCCAGTCGATGCGGCAGCGGAAGCCGGGGCAGGGGAAGGTGCTGGTCTCGGACACGCTGCTCAAGCAGGTGCAGGCGACGCACCAGGGCGTCCTGACCAGCGACGCCATCAGCGACGAGCGGTTCTCCACCAGCCAGTCGATCATCGCCTTGGGCGTGCGCAGCGCGATGGCGGTGCCGCTGCTCAGCGGCGACGAGGTGAAGGGGATCATGTTCCTCGACTCGCGCGAGCGGGTCGCGGCCTTCACCACCAAGGACCTCGAGGTGCTGAGCGCGATCGCGGCGCAGGCCTCGGTCGCCCTGGAGAACAGCGAGTACGCCCGCGCGCTGGAGCGCGAGGCCGAGCAGCGGGCGCAGCTGTCGCGCTTCCTCTCGCCCGCGCTGGTCGAGCAGGCGGCGCGCGGCGCGCTGGAGCTGGCGAAGGGAGGTCAGCTGACGGAGCTGACCATCCTGTTCAGCGACATCCGCGGGTTCACCTCGATGAGCGAGAAGCTGCCGGCGCAGGAAGTGGTCAAGATGCTCAACGACTACTTCGAGCTGATGGTGGACATCCTCTTCGAGCACGGCGGCATCCTCGACAAGTTCATCGGGGATGCGCTGATGGGCTTGTGGGGCGCGCCGGTGCGCAGGCCGGACGATGCGACCCGCGCGGTCCAGGCCGCCGTCCAGATGCAGTCCAAGCTGCGGGAGTTCAACGCCGAGCGGGTGGCCGACGGGAAGCAGCCGCTGCAGATCGGCATCGGGCTGCACACCGGCCAGGTGGTGGTGGGCAACATGGGCTCCTCGAAAGCGCTCAGCTACACCGCCATCGGCGACGGGGTGAACCTCGCCTCGCGGCTCTGCGGGGTCGCGCGCGAGGAGATGGTCGTCATCTCGGAGGAGTGCGCGGCCAAGGCGGGGAAGAACCGGTTCGTGCTCGAGGGACTGCCGCCGGCCAAGGTGAAGAACCGCGAGGCGCCGGTGCAGATCTGGAGCGTGAAGGGGGTCCGCTGAACGGCGGCAGCGGTGTCGGACCCCTCTGCTAGATCCAGCGTGGGCGATGGTGATGGCGCTGCGGCGTTCCGGCCGCGCGCCTGGGGAGGCGGGGGAATGGCGTTCAACGCGATCGTGTGGGTGGACAAGAGGGTGGGCCCGTGGACCTGGATCCGCGACGGGCACCAGGGCCAGCCTTGGCCCGAGCCGAAGCAGCCCGCGCTGCTGGCCAACTGGTTCGACGGCGGATGGAAGATCGTCGCCGCGCAACAGATCGGGAGCGATCCCGCGGGCGACGATCTGCTGCTGCTTCTCCGCCACGACGGAGCGCCGCCGTAGCGCGCCAGTCGCCGTAGTCGGCGGAGCTGCGCTTTTCACACCGCGGACTGGCGCGGCGGCCGAAAACTTGCGCGATCCGATCGCGAGGTCAGACTCCCGCCCGATGCCGGGGACGCTCGCTGTCGAGGAGAGGCCGCGCCCGACGCCGGGCGCGCTTCAGCGCTGTCCCAACTGCGAGGCGCGCACCGACGTGAGCGCGCACGTCGCCGGCGCGCTGGTGCGCTGCGACCGCTGCGGGGTCCGCTTCGAAGTGCAGCGCCGCGAGCCGAGCTGGCCGGTGCGGGCGCGCACGCCCGACGATCGCCTGGTCTGGGAGGAGCTGGCGGCGGTGGGGAACCCGAACTCGCTGCCGGCGGCCGACCTGCCCACTTCGGTCGTCCCGGAGGCGCCCGGCATCGAAGCGGAGCAGGGGGCGCTGCCCAGCGCAGCGCCCGCCGCAGCGCCGAAGCCGGTGCCGTTCCCGCAGCTCGAAGGATTCGCCTTGCACGATCGGCTCGGGCAGGGCGGCATGGGCGAGGTGTACCGGGCGACGAGGCTCGCCGACACCCGGCCGGTGGCGGTCAAGGTGCTCTCCGCGTCGCTCGCGGCGGTGCCCGACTACGTCCGCCGCTTCGACCGCGAGGCGGCCGCCATGGCCCAGCTCGACCACCCGGGCATCGTGCGACTCCTGTCGCGCGGCCGGAGCGGGCCGCACTGCTGGATCGCGATGGAGCTGATCGACGGCACCTCGCTGCGCACGCACGCGTTCCAGGTCCGTCCGTCGGCCCGCTCGCTCGCGCGCCTCCTGGCGCAAGTAGCGCACGCGCTGGCCTACGCCCATGCCCGGGCGGTCGTCCATCGCGACTTGAAGCCTGACAACGTCCTGGTGCTCCGCGACGGCCGGACCAAGGTGCTCGACTTCGGTCTCGCCGGCCTGCACGCGGAAGGCGCCGAAGTGCTGACCCAGAGCAACGTCGCGATGGGCACCGCGAATTACATGGCCCCCGAGCAGCGCAAGGACGCCCGGCGCGCCGATCACCGCGCCGACCTGTACTCGTTCGGAGTCATGGCCTACGAGCTGCTCACCGGGGAGCTGCCGGTCGGCCGCTTCCAGCCGGTGTGCCGCCTCGTGCCGGGCCTCGATCGCGCCTGGGATGCGCTGGTGGACCGTTGCCTCGAGCAGGATCCCGCTGCCCGCCCGCACAGCGCGCTGGAGCTGGCGCACACTCTGGACGGACTCGCCGGGATCTCTCCTCCCCTCGAGCTGGCGCCCCGGACCAAGCGCCGCGCGCGCCGCTCGCGCGTCTGGTCGTGGCTCGGGATCGGCGGCGGCATCGCGGTGGTGCTGGCCATCGCCGGGCTGCGCGTCGCGCACGATCACGCGCGCCCGCAGGCGTTCACCGCCGCGTCGCTGCCCACGGCGCGCGCGGAGGGGCGGATGGTCATCGCTCCGGCGCGGGTGTTCAGAAAACCGCAGCGGCGCTAGTCGCCGCCGCCAACGGCAGCGCTACGTTCTTCATGCCACGGGCTGTGGAACGCGTTCTAGCCGGACGAAGCGGTCCCGGTGCCGGACTTGGGCCCTGGCTTGGCTCCGGCCCTGGTCCGGTAGAACAGCACCACGGTGAGGCAGTGGAACTCGTTGTCGCTGGACTGCATCACGGTCCGGTCGACGATTTCCAAGTCGCTGTTGGCGCGGAGCCAGCGGTTCACCTGCTCACCGAGGTCTTCGCGCTCCTTGGCCTTGGTGGCCGAGAAAACCTTCACGCCGTTGAACATCCCGCCTCCCCCCGTCCGGTCTCTCGCTCGGCGAGCGATCGTTCCATCCACGCTGCGCGATGTCAAATGGCCGGGGTTGCGGCGGGTGGCACGCGCCCCCACCGTTGGTGCGCGGGGGTGCATCCGCACGGAGGCGGGATGGCTACGGGACGGGGAGGGGACGTGCGGCGCAAGCGCGAGCTGGCGGTGGAGTTCATCCGCCAGATCCGTGCGATGGAGCGCGACAAGCTGCACGCGCTCATCCTGGGCGAGGCGGGCGAGGAGCTGGCGCAGTTCTTTCTCGCCTACGCGACCGACCTGATGGAGCGCGAGCCGGAGCGCGCGGTGGAGAACGCCTCCAGCCTGCTGCTCATCGGTTACCTCATCCGGGCGTTCGAGGTGGAGCAGGCCAAGCCGGCTGTCGAGGTACGCCCGGCGTTCGTGCACTGAGTGGCACGCCCGCCCGGGGCGCACTAGCTTCCCGCATGGCGAAGTCCGACCCCCACGCGGCGGTTTCGCCGCGGGACGCCCTTGGGCGGCTGCTCGACGGGGTCCAGACGCTGTTCCGCGAGCACCTGGCGCTGGCGAAGACGGAGCTGAAGGACGATCTGCGCCGCGCCGGCCGGGACCTGCTGCTCAGTGCGGCGGGGCTGGCTCCGCTGCTCATCGGATACGCGCTGCTGATGGTCGCCGTCGCGCTGCTCATCGCGCAGGCGCTGCCCGGTTGGCTCGCCTTCGCCTTGGTGGGTCTGGTGAACCTCGTCGCCGGCGGGGGGCTGACGCTCGCGTTCATGAACAAGGCGAAGCAGGACAAGATCGCGCTCCCCCGGACCGAGGAAGAGCTGCGGCGCGACCGGACGTGGCTAGCGGCGCTGCGCCAGGTCGCCCCGAAGCCAGACCCCCAGGCCCCGGCCACCGGGATCGGGGCGGACCGGGCGAGGAGCGCCTCGCTGCCTTCCGGAAAGGCCGGCGCGACCGCCGACCTGGGGCCGCGCAGCACCAGCCGCTCGCCCGGCCAGCCCGTCGCGGGCGCGACCTCGACGCCCGATGGCGAGCCCATGACCGCCGAGCGGAACGAGCCGCTGCGGCACTGACGCGGGAGGGAGCATGGCAGATGGGACCAGGGACCCGGCGGCCATCCGCGCCGGAATCGAGCGGGCCCGGCAGGAGATCGAGCAATCGGTCGCCGAGCTGCGCCAGGGAGTGGCCGAGTCGTTCGACTGGCGCCACATGGTGCGCCGGCACCCCGGCGCCGCCCTGGGCGGCGCGTTCGCGCTGGGGCTCCTCCTGGCGCGCTGGACGGTGAGGTGACCGTATGGGCGAGGTCCGCGGAAGCCAGGTGCAGGTGCCGGCGCCCGAGATCCGCGCCGGTGTTCCGGACCGGACGATGGTGTCCTTCGGGGAGGGCCTCGCCGCCGGCCGCGAGTGGGCGCGCAAGGCGACCCAGCGGACCTTGGACTGGATCGAGGGCCACCCCGGGCAGGCGCTGCTGATCGCCGTGGGCGCCGGATTCGTCCTCGGCGGGCTCCTCTTCCGGACTCGCGTGCGGGTGGAGGAAGAAGCCCGGGACTGATCGCTTCGGCGTGGCGCGGGGAAGTTGCCCCGAGGCGGCGCGCACCGGCAGGATGCGCGCGTGCCCCCCGAGCTGCACCCCTTCATCATCCATCTCGCCGTCGGGCTGCTGGTCGCGGCGCCGGCGTGCGACGCGGCAGGGCTCATCCTGCGGCGCGAAGAGCTCCTGCACGCGGGACGCTGGAATACGCTGATTGGGACGGTCGCCGGCGGGCTGGCCGTGCTGAGCGGTATCGCCGCCCGCGCCGAGCTGGGGCCGCACAGCGCCGCAGGCGAGGCGTTGCTCAACCTGCACAATGCCTTCGGGTACGTGATGCTCGTGCTCTGGGTGCCGGCCGCACTCTGGAGGGCGTTTTCCCGCCCAGCCCTCCCGGGGCGGTTCCGCACCCTCTACCTCGCGCTCGCCTTCGCCGGCGCGGCGGCCTGCGTCGCCGAAACGCTGCTGGGCGCCGCCCTCGTCTACCGGCACGGCGTCGGCCTCTCGCCGGCCGCGCGCGCCGAGCCCCTGCCCCGGCCGCCCACGCTGACCGGGCCGGCCCGCTGACCCCGGTCCATCAGGGGTGACGCGCAACCACGACGGTGTGGATCCCGCCCCTCACGAAGAAGTCGCCCACCACCTCCGCCTTGCGGGGCTGAACGGCGGCCAGCAGGTCATCGAGGATCCGGTTCGTCACCGCCTCGTGGAAGGCCCCTTCGTCGCGGAAGCTCCACAGATACAGCTTCAAGCTCTTCAGCTCGACGCACAGCTTGTCGGGCGTGTAGGCGATCCGGATGGTGGCGAAGTCCGGCTGGCCAGTCATCGGGCACAGGCAGGTGAACTCGGGGCTTTCGAAGCGAATCTCGTAATCGCGCTGCGGACTTGGGTTGGGGAAGGTCTCCAGGCGCTTGGCCGGCGCGGATGGACGCCGCGTTGCCAGGTCGACCGGCGCGACGGACAGCGCCTTCTTCGGCCTCTTCATGATCGCTCCAGTAGCATGGCGAGGGTGGGCGCGCACCGGCGGACGTCCCCGGGCATGCCGCAGTGCGTCGTTGACGGAAGGGGTGTAGGTGTAACTAGGCTTCTGTCGGTGCATCGGATGCCCTTCCGGTTGCGGTGCATGACGATCTGCAGTAGGAGACGCAGCCCATGACGAGAAAGGCCGACCCTCCCAGTCGCCGTCCCTCCCGCCGCAAGCCGTCCCGCCGGCCACCTGCCGCGGGGCTCGCCCCGCAGGCGGCGGCCAGGGGCTCGAAGGTCCGCGGCACGGACGAGAAGCTGGATTGCGATTTCGGGCTGGCGTTCAGCGTCGTGCCCGCGCTCCGCCGCCCGCCTGACGCCTGAGCGCTGCTGGACGCTCGGACTGCGGGCGGGCCTGCAGCTGATGGGTTGTCTCGTGGACAGTCGATGCCCACCCTCGTGGGCATGGCCACTTCCACCGTTGGCAACGAGCCCTTCTCCCGCCTCGTCGAGTCCCGCAAGACCACGTCGTGGTCCATCGGTATTCCCATCGCCATCGTCGTCGTCGTCGCCGTGGGGCTCCTGGCCTACTTCGCGGCCAAGGCGACCCAGGCGCGCGAGCAGGTGGCCCTGGGCCAGCAGAGCCTGCAGCAACAGCAGCAGCAGCTCACCCAGGTACAGCAGCGGTTCGGCCAGCTCGAGGCCGAGCTCAATCGCCTGCGCGACCCGGGCCGCACCACGGTGATCCTGCAGTCCGCCGGGGCCGGGAAGCGCGGCAAGGCGGCCAGCAGTGCCTGGGGCGCGGCGACCTGGGGCGAGCAGCCAGACGGAAAATCGTGGATGCGCCTGAACGCGTACGGCCTCGCGCCCGCTCCGGCGGGCAAGGTCTACCGCTTCTGGTTCGTCTCGGCGTCGGGTGATTCCGTCCTGGTCGGAAAGGTCGAGCCGAACACCGAGGGCAACTCCGAAGCGGAGGGCAAGGACCTGCCGGGCGTGGACCAAGGCAAGATGGCCGTGGTCTCCTTGGACGAAGAAAATGCCAAGACGCACGATCAGCCGCTCTTCCAGGCCGCGCTGCCGAAGCTGACGCCGAGCCAGCACGCCGCCCCCGCGCCGCAGGCGCAAGCCGAGGCGAAGGCCGGCGCGCAGACCGAGTCGGGCGCGCAGGCGCCCGCGAGGCCGGAGCCGCCCAAGCCGACGCCGCAGAAGTAGCTGCGGATCGCCGCATGACCTCGAGGGCCGCGGGGCCGATCCCTCGGCCCTCGTCGCGCTTCGCGAGCGCGCGTTCCCGCGGCCGCTCCTTGACCGAGAAAGCCCTCCCTCGTACGCTTGGCGCTCCTCCAAGACGCCGGTTTTTCCGAGCGAGAAGAGAAGCCATGGGCGAGGAAGCCACGCCGAAGACCGAGATGATCAACCCCGCGCTCCTCGACGGGGTCTCCGCCAACTTCATCGTCAAGGGACCGTCCGGGGTGGAGAAATCGTACCCGATGCGGCAGCTGGCCGTGACCATCGGCCGCTCCGATCAGTGCGACATCTCGGTCAAGGACTCGTCCATGTCCGGGCGCCACGCCGAGATCAGCAAGATCAACGGCGAGATCAAGGTCCGCGACCTGGGCTCCGCCAACGGCATCTACCTGAACGGCGAGCGGATCGAGGAGGGAGAGCTGTTCGACGGCGACGTGCTGCGCCTGGGGCAGACGTCAGTGCGCATCGACGTGGTCGGCGGGAGGAAGCGTCCCGAGGGTGGGCTTTCGGCCAAGTTGGTCGCCGCCATCGTCGGCGGGGTGCTGGTCCTCGCCGCCGCCGGCATCTTCGCGGGCCTCACCCTGAAGAAGCGCGCGCAGCACAAGCGCGATCTGGCCAGCATCGCCAAGTTCGTCGGCGCGGCCCGCGAGGGACAGAAGTCGAAGCCGTGCGCGGCCGGCGTGGTGGTCGTCCAGGACGTGGCGAAGGCGCTGAACTCGCTGGGACGCATCAACCCGGCGAGCCCGGCCCGAGGCGAGGAGGCGCGGCGGATCGTGGGCGGCTACCGGGAGCTCGCGCAGAAGTACAACACGCTGGCCATCCAAGTGGCGCAGTTCGCCAGCAAGGATACCGAGAACGCGCAGACCCTGGCCGGCTTCTCCGAGCAGATCGCCGACCCCGAGCTGAAGGGGAAGGTGGGCGAGGCGCAGGAGCTGATCGAGGCCCGTAGCCAAGTCACGGGCGGCTTCATCTCCAGCTGGAAGAAGCTCTCGCAGGCGACGGGCGCCTTCGCGGGGCAGGCCGACCAGGCGCTGTTGCAAGGGAACCGCTCCCTGCTGGCCCAGCTGGAGAAGGGCGTCCCCGGGAAGACCCCCGGCGAGATCCTGGTCGGCTGCAACCGCGACCTCGGCAAGGCGAACGCGGCCCTCGAAGAGAAGCTCAAGGAGCTGGAGGACGCAGCCGGCGGCGACTCCACGGACTGAGTGAAGCGTAAAATCTTTTTGTCGCCTGCGCTCCGCATCCTCGCGGCGGTTGCGGCCTTGCTGGTCGTGGCCGCCGGGGTGTTCGTGCTGCTGCGCGCGTTTCGCATCCGGAAGCGGCACCGCGCGGCGTTCGGTGCGCCGCTGCCCGCGCTGGATCCTGATCGCGAGCGGCTGCTGGACGCGCCGCGGGCGCTCTACCACGGCACGCGCTTCGCCGACGGCGCCGCGGTGCTCGCGCCGCGCTGGGCGGACCCGTGCGTGGGCGACCTGTGGTGCACCGACGAAGCGATCTTCTTGCAACGCGAGGCGGGCGGGGGGCGCCTGTGCTGGCCGCTGGCGTGGATCGAGGACGCCGCATTGCTCCGGGCGCACGCCGAGCTGGCGGGAAAGGAGCTTCCCATGGTGCACATCCGCTTCCGACGGGGCGGCGAGGCGCTGGTCAGCGACTTCTCCTTGCGCGGCGGGATGGCAAATCTGGAGAAGCTGAGGCGGGAGGTTCATCTGAGGCAGGGGACGCACAACGCGCTCGCGCTCCTCGGCGACCTGCTCACCAAGGAGCCGGTGCCCGGATCGGGGCCGCCGCCATGAGGCGCGTCGTCGCCCTCGGCAGCGCGGACGCGTTCTCCTCGGGGGGCCGCGGCAACACTGCCTGGCTGGTGGAGGACGGGGCGCCTCCCTGCGCCGTGGATTTGGGTCCCACCGCGCTGCTGGCCCTGCGCCGGCTCGGCCGCGATCCGCAAGAATTGCGAGCCGTCCATTTCACCCACCTGCACGGCGACCACATCGCGGGGTGGCCGTTCCTCCTCGTCGACGCCGTGTACCGAGCCCGCCGGCAGGACCCGCTCGTGGTCACCGGGCCTCCCGGCACGCGAGCGCGACTGCAGGCGCTCTGGGCGGCGTGCTACGCAGACGCCGCCGGGAAGGATCTGCCCTTCGCGCTGGAAGTGCACGAGCTGACCCCCGGAGACTCCGCGGAGGTCTGTGGCAGACGGGTCGAGGCCCTCCGTGCCCAGCACCAGCGGCCGCCGCACGTGGCGCTCTCCTTGCGCCTCCACGGACCGGCCGGCGTGCTGGCGTTCACCGGCGACACCGGCCCGCATCCGGGGCTTCAGGACCTCGCCAGCGGCGCCGCGCTGCTGTGCGCCGAGTGCACCGACCTGCGCACGCCGCCGGCCGCCTCCTCGGGTGCGTCGCCCGACTATCCGGCCGAGGCGGGGCGCCGGCACCTGTCGTGGGACGATCTGCGCGCGCTGCTCCCCGCGCTGGGCGCCCGCCGCATCGCCCTGGGGCATCTGGGGCCCGACAGCCGGGCGGGCGCCGCGCGGATCGAAGCAGAAGCGCGCTCGCTGGGCGCCGATCTCCGCGTGTGCGATGACCTGGAGCAGATCGACCTCTGAAACGCGGTCTTGCGTGCGCTGGTCGCGTCGAGTAGGAGCAGCGGGGCCATGGATCGGGTCGAGCAGCTGAGGGGGTTCATCGAGGCGTCGCCGCGGGAGCCGTTTCCGCGCTACGCGCTCGCGCTGGAGCTGAAGGCCCGGGGCGACCAGCGGGGCGCGGCAGCGGAGCTCGAGGCGCTCCTTCTGCAGGCCCCGGACTATCTCGCCGCGTACCTGCAGCTCGGCATGCTGCTGCAGGCGCTGGGGCGCACCGGCGAAGCGCGGGGCGCGCTCGAGCGCGGGCAGGACGTCGCCCGCCGCCAGGGCAACGGACACACCCTTTCCGAGCTGACGTCGGCGCTCGATGCGCTGGGCTCCGGCGCATGAAGCGAGCCCGATGGCTGCTCGCCGCCGCGTTGCCGCTCGCGTGCGGCGGCGCCTCCAAGGAGCGCCGGCCCACGGCGCTCCACGAGATGCCGGCGCCGGAGATCGCCCGCTGCACGCCGGGGGCCCCGCCGCCGCAGGGCTCCTTCGAGGTGGACCAGCTCGTCACCGATCAGGGAGACGTGCCGGCCGCGTGGGTGCGGGCGCAGAAGGCGCAGGACGGCGGCCAGCTCTTCCGCTGCGCGACGCGCTTGGCCACCGACGCGAAGTACCCCGCGCAGAAGACCGACTCGGTGCGCACCAGCCGCATCTCCTGCGACCGGACGTCTTGCCAGCGCGCCGATCTCGCCGAGTCGCGCGCGACGCTGGACGAGAAGCTCGCGCAGTCGACGCTGCACCTGGCGGGATGGGCAACCGCCGCGGAGCGTGGATGGGCGCAGCTCCTGGTGCGGGACCATCCGGGCGCGCTCAAGCAGTTCGGGCAAGCCCTCAAGGAGAGGCCGGGGGACGCCCGTGCGCTCCGAGGCCTGGCGACGGCCCTGGTCGAGTCGGGCGGCGATCTCGCGCGCGCCCGGGATGCCGCCCAGAAGGCGGTCCAGCTCCGTCCGGATTCCGAAGCGACGCACGAGACGCTTCTGCGCGTGTGCCTCGCGCAGAAGGACGATCGCTGCGCGGTCGACGAGCTGGAAGGCGCCCGGAAGGCGCCCGACGCGGAGGCGCACGCCGCCGAGCTGGCCCAGCTGGACGAGCGGGTCAAGGCCGCCGCGCAACGGCTTGCCGCGGCGGAGAAGGAAGAGCAAGAGCGGCGCGCCGCCGAGGCCGAAGCCGGGCTGCAGAAGATCGATCCCGCGGGATGCCGCAAGCTGGAAGCGAACAGCGACGCGCAGCTCCTCTGCCTGGTGAAGCGCTGCTTCGAGGCGTCCGCCCAGCAGTATGCGAAGGAGTTGCGGACCAAGGACGGCCAGGAGTACGCGGCGGGCGAGTGGAAGGTGGCGAGCCGCAAGGGCGAGGCGGCCGAGATCACCGTCGCCATCCGGCCAGCGCCGCCCGCGAAGAAGCGCGGCAAGCGCAAGGCGAAGGCCCAGGAGGACGGCCACGACGCGACCTGGCGCGCCACGGTGGGCGAGAACATCGCGCTGGTGCCGCAGAACGCCGACGCCGCGAGCGTCGCGCGCCGCTCCGAGGTGTGCGGGAAGTAGCCGTGCGCGCGTGTGCTCTGCTGTGCGTCGATGAGGGCAATATCGCCTTGAAAACCACGCAGTTCGGCGACAGTGCAATCCTTGACGCCACCTGCACCTAGCGACAGGATGGCAAGCGCCTCATGCCTCCGCGCAAAGTCCTCATCGTCGACGATTCCAAGCTGCTTCATCGGATGTTCGAGATGATGCTCCGGCAGTACCCGCTCGTGCACGCCTACGACGGGAAGGAAGCGCTGGAACGCCTCGCCGAGAACGGCGACGTCGACCTGGTGCTGCTCGACATGAACATGCCGCGCATGAACGGCCTCGAGCTGCTGGAGGCGATGAAGGGCGACGCGCGCTTCAAGGGCATCCCCGTGATCCTGGTCACCACCGAGGGGAGCGAGGAGCAGACCCAGCGGGGGTTGGACGCGGGCGCGGCCGCGTACGTCAAGAAGCCGTTCCGCAACGAGGAGCTGATCGCGGTCGTCCAGCGCCTCACGGGCCCCGCCGCGTGACCGTCCGGGTCCCCAAGCAGACCGACGACCAACCGCAGCGCCGCGCCGACGCGCTGGCGGAGCTGCAGTCCACCCTCGCGCGCGCCGGCGAGCTGCTCCACTCGCTCGAGCAGTCCGCCAGGAGGCCCGCGCCGACCTCGGTCAACGAGCTGCAGGACCGGCTCGACGACGTGGTGCAGGACCGGGACGAGCTGTCCCGAAGGCTGGCCGAGTACGAGCAGCAGACCGGCCGGCTGATGAACCTGTACGTCGCCACCTACCAGCTGCACGCTACGCTCGACCCGGGGGAGGTGCAGTCGACCATCGCGGAGATCGCCACCAACCTGCTCGGCGCCGAGCGTTTCGCGCTGCTCTTCTGGAACGCCGACGGCACCCAGTGCGAGATCGCGCTCGGGCAGGGGCTCTCGCAGGACGCCAGCGGCTTCTACTCGGCCGGCAAGTACGCCGGCGGCGATCCCGCCGTCGACGCGACGCTCACCGACGGCGTGCTCCGCATGGGTCCCCTCGACGGCTCCGAGGCCGTCGCCGTGGTGCCCCTCACCGTCCAGGGCGCGGTGGTGGGCTCGCTGGTGATCCTCAAGCTGTTCGAGCACAAGGCGATGCTTCGCCCCGAGGACCGCGAGCTCCTCGACTTGCTCGCGGCCCACGCCGCCTCGGCCCTGTTCGCCGCGCGTGTGTACCACCAGACCGACCGCAAGCTGAAGACGCTGGAGAGCCTGATCCAGCTCGTCAAGCGCGGCTGACGCGCGGGGGGGCTTGGGCGATGAGCCTCTCCGGCAACCTCGAGGACGTCTCGGTCGCGGACGCCCTGCAGTTCATCCACCTCGGCGGGCGCACCGGCACGCTGACCCTCTCGCGTGGCGAGGTGACCGCCGGGATCGGCTTCCACCAGGGCCGCATCGTGAACGCCTGGGGGCCGGAGTCGAAGCGGCTCGGCGATCTGCTGGTGGACAACGGGAGCATCTCGCAGGACACGCTGGACCAGGCCCTGCGGGATCAGGAGCGCGAGACGCCGCGGCGCTCGCTGGGACAGATCCTCGTCACCATGGGCGCCCTCTCGGCCGAGGCGATGTACACGGCGGTGCAGCAGCAGATCGAGCGCACGGTCTACGACCTGGTCACCTGGACGAGCGGCACCTTCCACTTCGCGCTCGACGACCTGAAGCCCATCGACGACATCTCCGTCTTCCCCGGGGACATCGTCGGCCACCTGCGGCTCGACACGCAGGCGGTGCTGCTCGATGCGCTGCGAATCTTCGACGAGAAGAACCGCGGCGGCGAGCCGGCGGCGCCGGCGGTGACCTCGGAGGAGACTCCGGCGATGGGGCTGGAGCCGGCCACGCCCGCGCAGGCGATGGTGCCGTCCGCGACGCGCGCGATCCCGATCGCCGAGCTGGAGCCCAAGCCGCGACTGCAGGTGGTGTCAGCCGACAAGCAGTTCGCGGAGAAGCTCGGCCAGGCAATTCCCGCCGAGGAGGCTACCGTCGCCCGGGTCACGCTGCGCGAGGCCGGCGGCCCGCCGCCCGGAGAGGCGCCGCCGTTCGTGCTGGTGGATCTGCGCGAGGGCGGCGTGGCCCTCGACGCGGTGGAGCAGCTGCGCCGCGCGCGGCCCCGCGCGATCATCATCGCGGTGGTGGACGGGGGCGTGTCCCTCGCCGCCACGTACGCCGCGGGAGTGGCCGCGGCGATCCCCGGCGAGGTGGCCACCATCGCCTCCTGCTTCCGCAGCCTGGTGCAGGCGCGCAAGGACATCCTGACCGGGGGCGCCTCCCGCGCCGACCGCGTGCAGTCGAACCTGGCCAAGCTGCGCCGTATCGTCGGCGACCTGCGCAGCGGGCTGATCTCCACCACCATCTCGCTCAGCCTGATGAACATCATCAGCGAGTCGGTCGAGCGGGCGGTGCTCTTCCTGGTCCGCCGCGAGGCGCTCACCGCCCTGGGCGCGTTCGGCAACAGCCCCAGCGGACAGCCCCTCGCGCAGCTCACCCGGGGCCTGCGGCTGCCGCTCACGGGAAAGAACGCGCTCACCCGCGCGCTCGACGACGGAGCGGTCCGCTCCCTCACCTTCGACGAGACCGGCCTTCCCGACATCTTCACGCGCGTGGTGGGCAAGCCGCGCTCCGGGCAGTGCGCCGTGTTCCCCGTGATGGGCGGGCAGCGCGTGATCGCGGTGGTCTACGCGGACAACGGGCCTTCCAACCGCGCCATCGAGGAGCTGGACATCCTCGAGCTCGCCGCCGCGCAGGCGGGACTCGCGCTGGAGAACGAGCTGCTCCGGCGCCAGTCGACATCGCATTGAGCCGACAGGTCGCTTGGGTCCAACGGCCCTGCCACACGGGGCTCGGCAAACGAAGGTGCAATTGCACGGCGCGCGAGCGATGGCGAGCGTTGCAGGATGCGCGTCTTCCTCCTCGCCGCGGCCGTCTCGCTCGTGCTCGCTTCACCAGCCGCTCTGGCGCGCGTCACTCGCGAGCAGGGCCGCGCGCCGCGCCCTCCGCCGCGCTTGCGGGCGCCGCGGATGTGGACCGAGCAGTCGGGCGCCTTCTCGATCGAGCGCCCGGACGGCGACCGTTGGAGCTTCAAGGGCGACGCGCGCGGCCCGGACGGCGAGCGCCTGCCGCTCCTGGCGCGCGCGCCCGAGACCGGCGCGCAGCTCATCGTCCAGAACGCGGACGGGGTCCGCTCGCTGCGCCAGCTTGCGCGGCTGCTCGCCGATCACCTGCAGACGGAGCAGGGTGTCCGCGTGGAGGACGTGAACCGGCTGCCTGCACGCGGCGGGGAGGCGTACGGTTTCACCTTCAGCGTTTCCGACGAGGCGCGCGGCCGCGTCGCCGTGGTGCGGGCGGGCGAGCACGTGGCGCTGGTGATCGCGAGCTGGCCGATGGGCGCTCCTCCGGCGGTCGCCGAGGACGTGGAGGAGATGATCGGGAGCCTGGGGCCTCCGCCGAACGCGCTTCCTCCGGGGGTGTTCTGAGCAGCGCCTCGATCGCGGCCGACGGCCGCAGCTCGAGCATCGCGCGGGTCAGCTCGTCGTAGAGAGGCAGGCTCTGGCCGTCGAGCGCCGCCCGATGCGCCCGGACGGTCGCGGCGTCGTCCCGTGCGACCGGGCCGGTGAGCGCCTCGGACGGAGCGCGGTTTTCGAGCGCCTCGAGGGCGCCGCGCGAAAGCGGCAGGAGCGCGGCGCGCGCGATCGGCTCGGGTGCGCCGGTCGCGTCCTGGAAGACCTGGACGGCCCGGGAGAACAGCGCCACCTGCCCGCCCGCGCTGAGTACGGCGGCGGCGTGGTAGAGGGCGCGGGAGCCGTCGCTCACCGGGATCGGGGACATCCCCAGCGCACGCGCGAGGTGTTGCAGCGTCTCGCGCGCCGTTGCGTCCGAGCCGGCCACCCCGGCGGACGCATCGCGCAGGACGCCCGCCGGGCTGCCATGCGCGACGGCGCGCAGCGGATGCAACGAGCCGGTCCGCGCGCCGGCATCCAGCGCGGAGCGGAGCGCCGCAAGGCCCAGCGCGCCCGCGCAGTGGGCGACGAGCTGCCCGCGCCGGAGCAGGGGGGCGATGCGCCCGCAGACTTCCTCGACCGCTCCGTCGCTGACGGCGAGCAGCACCAGCTCCGCCTCGCCCAGTCCCTCCAGGTCGCGCTCCCAACCCGGCTGCTCGGTGCGGTTCCAGGCCAGGACGACGCGGACCCCGGCCTTGCCCAGGGCAGGGACCAGCACCCGGCCGACGGCGCCGCCGCCCAGCACGGCCGCCGTCTTCGGCAGGGCGTTCATCCCTCGCGCCGGAACTCGACCCCGGCGGGCCCGGCGCAGGCGAGCAGGCGCTCGCCTGCGCGGATCCGACCGGCCAGGATCTCGTCCGCGAGCGGCGACTCGACCAGGCGCTGGATCGTCTGCCGCATCGGGCGAGCTCCGAGGGCGAGCTGCCAGCCCCCCTGCGAGATGAGATGATCGACCAGCCCGGGGCCGGTGCGGAACGCGATCTGCCGCTCATCCCACAGGCGCCGGGAGGAGTCCGAGAGGAGCAGGTCGGCGATGCGGGCCACCTCGTCGCGTCCGAGGGGAGCGAAGACGAGCCGCTCGTCGAGCCTGCCCCACAGCTCGGGGGGGAATGCCGCCCGCGCCTGCTCCAGGGCCCGCGCGCCGGCGGCGGCAGATCCGGCCGCATCGCGCTCCGCGACCCCGAACCCCACCGCGCGCGCCTCTCCTCCGAACGCGCTCGCCCCGACGTTGCTGGTCAGCGCCACCACCGTTCCGCTGAAATCGATGCGCCGGCCGCGCCCGTCCGTGAGCTGCCCTTCGTCGAGCACCTGGAGGAGCAGCTGGAGCACGCCGGGGTGGGCTTTCTCCACCTCGTCGAGGAGCACCACGCAGGCCGGGCGACGGCGCACCGCCTCGGTCAGCTGACCGCCCTCGCCGTAGCCGACGTATCCGGGCGGCGCTCCCACCAGCCGCGACACGCTGTGCGGCTCGGAGTATTCCGACAGGTCGATACGCACCAGCGCGCCCGGCTGCGCGCCCCCGTCGCTGGCGGGATACAGCTCCTCGGCCAGCACGCGCGCGGTCTCCGTCTTGCCCACCCCGCTCGGGCCGACGAAGAGGAACGAGGCGAGGGGGCGCTGGGCGGAGAAGCCCGCGTAGTTTCGCCGGACGGCCCGCGCGATGGCGGCGAGCTGCGGGCCATGCCCGACGACGCGTTCCTGGAGCTTGCGCTCGAGGGAGAGGAAGCGCTCGCCGTCGGGCTGCAACAGCCGCTCCTCGGGCAGGCCGGCCATGCGCGCCACCGCGCGCGCGACGTCCTCGCGCAGCACCTCGCCGCGGCCTTCGCGCCGGGCGCGCGAGCCAGCCAGGTCGATGGCGGCGAACGCCTTGTCGGGCAAGCAGCGGTCCCGCACGTAACGGGCGGTGAGGAGCGCGGCGGCCTCGAGCGCGTCGGCCCGGAAGCGGACACCGTGGTGCTCCTCGTAGCGGGCGGCGGCGCCGCGCAGGATGGGCACCGTCGCCCGCGCGGTCGGCTCGCGCACCAGCACCGGGACGAACCTTCGCTCGAGCGCCGGATCTCCTTGCACGTGCCGGCGGAACTCGTCGTGGGTGGTCGCGCCCACGCAAGGGAACTCGCCGCGGGCCAGCGCCGCCTTCAGCTCGTTGGCGGCGTCCTGCGGACCTTCGCCGCTGGAACCGGCGCCGATGAGCATGTGCAGCTCGTCGATGAAGACCACCACGCGCCCCTCGGAGCGGCGGACCTCCTCCTTGATCCCCAGCAGCCGCTCGCTGAACGACCCGCGCAGCTGCGTGCCGGCGACCAGCCCCGAGACGTCCAGCTCCACCACCGTGCGCTCTGCCTGGAGATCGACCAACCGCTGCGCGAGCCCCTCCACGATGGCGGTCTTGCCCACGCCGGGCTCGCCGACCAGGACCGGATTGTTCGCCCGGCGCTTGCCGAGGATGTCGAGGACCTCCTCCACCTCGGCCTCGCGTCCCAGGGCCGGGTCGAGGCGGCCCAGGGCGGCGAGCGCGGAGAGATTGCGGCCATGCGTGCAGAGGTAAGGGAACTCGCGGGGGTCGAGGTCCCACCGCCCGCCGCGCTCCATGGCCGGGGGAACGGAGCCCGGCGCGGGCTCGGCGCGCGGGGCCGAAAACGACACGGAGATCGGGTCCGGGGTCCGGGTCGGGCTCGCGGTCGAGGTCGGGTTCCCGGTCGAGGTCGGGTTCCCGGCCGGGTTCGAGTTCGCGGTCGAGGTCTGACGTGGCGGCGGGATCGTCGCGGCCCGTGGCACGACCGGGGCCGGCCGCGCGTACGTCCGCCGATCGGTGGTCCCCACCCGCACTTCCTGCGCGGCCCGCCGCCGAGGGACCGAGCCGGTCAGGTACCCGAGGGCGGTGGTGCGCAGGGAGGCGAGGTTCACCAGACGATCGAGCAGCGCAGCCGCGGCGGAGCGCGAGAGGCGCGCGAGGGCGACTACCAGATGTAGCCCCTCCGCGCTCGGGCTGGCGCAGTCGTCGGCGAGTTGGCGGGCGCGCTCGAGCGCCTGCGCGAACAGCTCGGGCGCCTCGGGAGGTCGCGCGCGGGACAGCTCGTCGAGCACGCGGTCCTCGTCGCAGCCGCGCTCGCGCAAGAGCACGTCCGCCGCGCCCGGCACGGTGAAGGTGGCGAGCAGGAGGTGCGCGGTGGTCGGTGCCTGGCCGGCGCTCTTCGCGATGTCCAGGGCCTCGGCAGCGATGCGGGAGAGCTCGGGAGAGTCGGTGGCCATCGATGCGCGCATCCTCGCCCACGGGGATCGACCCGCGCAAGCCCAACCGCCGTCCCTGCGGCGGCGCCGTGCTCTTGAAGGCCCGGTCGTGCCGCGCCGCGCTTTTCATCGCGCGGCAGATGTGCCATCCGTCGTAGGCACCTTGCGCGCCTTGACCATCGGCATCGCCGGAGGGACCGCCAGCGGGAAGACCACCGTGGCCCGGCGGCTGGTGGAGCGCCTGGCCGGGCATCCCATCGCGCTGCTCGACCAGGACGCCTACTACCGCGACCTGTCGGACATGCCGATCGAGGAGCGCCGCGGCTTCAACTTCGACCATCCCGACGCCTTCGACACCGAGCTCCTGGTCGCGCACCTGGAGGAGCTGAAGGCCGGCCGCCCGGTGGAAAAGCCGGTGTACTCGTTCGCGCTGCACTCGCGGACCGGCGAGACGCAGCGGGTGAACCCAGGCGACGTCCTCCTCCTGGAAGGGATCCTGGTGCTGGCCCTCGAGCCCGTGCGGGCGCTCCTGGACGTGAAGGTGTTCGTCGACTCGGACGCGGACGTGCGCGTGCTGCGCCGCCTCTCCCGCGACATCAAGGAGCGCGGCCGCGACTTCGACAGCGTGGTCGAGCAGTACTTCCGCACCGTCCGCCCGATGCACTACGGCTTCGTCGAGCCCTCGAAGCGCTACGCGGACATCATCATCCCTCACGGCGGGCTCAACGAGGTGGCCATCGAGATGGTGGCCGGCGCCGTGCGCCAGCGCCTCGCTCGCCGCGCTTAAGCCTTCCGCACCACGCGGGCTTTCGAGTCGAGCTTGTACGAGGGGGGCAGGGCGGCTTCCATCTTCGGGGTGTAGCCCTTCACGTCGAACTCGGTGTCGGCCAGGAGGCCGGCGAGGGCCTCGCGGACCCGCGCGTTGCTGCCCTCGTGGGCGCGGAGGAATTGCTGGATGAGCGGCTCGCGGGCCCGCTCGTCCTTCTGGACCGCCATCGCCTGCGCGGCGGCGATCTGCACCTCGTCGTCCATGTCGTCGAGGAAGGGGAGGGCGGTGGGCACCGCATCGCGGCTCTGGTGCTGCGCCAGCGCGTGCAGCAGGAGGACCTTCTTCTCCGGCACCCGGCTGTACTCGCCGGCCGCCTTGCGCAGCGCCTCGACCAGGAATCCCACCATCTCCGGCTCCGGCAGGAGGTCCGACAGCGCCTTGAGCGGCCAGGAGATCTCGTCGCGGCCGAGGACGAAGCTCTTCAGGACCGGCACGGCGATGCCAGAGCCCGCCTGCTGCACCAGCGCCAGGACCCGCTGCTTCTCCTCGTCGTCGGTGATGCCGGGTTCGACGCGGACGGTGTAGCGCATCAGGAGCGCCTCGACGGCACGTGCGCTGCGCATCTCGCCCAGCTCCTCGATCGCGCCCTGGCGGTTTTCTTTTGGCCCGTATTTCTCGGTGGCCTTCTTCTGCAGCTTCCTGACCGAGCGCGCCTCGCGCTCGTCCTTGCTGCCGCCGATCCCCAACAGCTCGAGCAATCCCATCTAGAGCCTCACGTCCTGGCGCACGTCGGGCGGATAGAGCTTCTGGAGGTCGGCGGCGGCGGCGCGCGCCGCGGCCGAATCGGGCGGAAGGACGATCTGCAGCACGACGTAGAGGTCGCCGCGAGGCGCTCCCGTCGTCCCGGCCCGCAGCGCCGGCAACCCGCGGCCGCGCAGCCGCAGGCGGCGCCCGCTCTGCGAGCCCGGCGGGATCTTCAACTTTACCGGTCCCTCGAAGGTGGGCGCGGTCACCTCGGCGCCCTGCAGCGCCTCGGCCGCGGTGATGGGCAGGTCGAGCGACAGGTCCCGCCCGTCGATTCTCACGGCGGGGTGCGGGCGGACGGTGATGCGGAGGTACAGGTCGCCGGTCTCGCCGCCCCGCTCCCCGGGCGAGCCCTGGCCGGCGAGGCGCACTCGCGAGCCGGTCTCCACGCCCGGCGGGATCTTCACGCGTAGCCGCGCCGACTCGAGGACCGTTCCTTCGCCGCGGCAGCGCGGGCAGGGTTCCTTGATCTCCCCCGAGCCCTGGCAGCGAGGACAGGGGGCGCGCATGAGCCCGCCGGCGACCTTCACCTCGCCACTGCCGTTGCACTGCGGGCAGCGCTGCGGCTTGCTGCCCGGCTTCGCGCCGCTCCCCTTGCACTCGGGGCAGCGCGCCGGGCGCTGGAGGGTGATCTCCCGCTCGGCGCCGAGCACGGCGTCGCGCAGGTCCACTTCGATGGCGGCTTCGACGTCGTCGCCGACCTGCGGCTCGCTGGCACGGCGGCGCGCGGCGCCCTGCCGGCGCTGCGTGAACAGGTCGCCGAACATGGACCCCAGATCCCCCAGGTCCGAAGGATCCATGCCGCCGCCGGAAAATCCCTCGAACCCGCCGAAGCCGAAACCGCCGCCCCCGCGCCCGGCGCCGGCCGCGGCGCGCTGGTAGTCGCGGAATTTCTGCGCCTTTTCCTCGTCGAAACCGGGGCGCAGGGCCACCTCGCCGAACTCGTCGAACAGGGCGCGCTTCTTCGGATCGCCCAGCACCTCGAAGGCGGCCGAGACGTCCTTGAACCGCTCCTCGGCCTTCTTGTCTCCCGGGTTGACGTCCGGGTGCAGCTTCTTGGCCAGCTTCCGGTAGGCCTTCTTGATTTCCTCGGCGCTGGCGTTCCGGGCGACACCGAGCGTGGCGTAGGGGTCTTTCACGGGAGGGCGTACCGTAACCACACCCCTCCGGGTGGTCAACGAACGCACCCTCGAATTGACCGGACCGCGAGCGGATCGTTACGATCGGGGAATGCGCGCTTTGCCGGTCCTCGCGCTGGTCGCCCTGGGCGCCTTCGCGCAGGAGCGCCAGCTGATCGATGAGGTGGTCGCCGTGGTCGACGCGCACTCCGTGACGCTCTCCGAGCTGGCGGCGGAGACCCGGATCCACCTGGTGGAGCAGCAGGGGCCGCAGATGGCCTCCGCGCAGCTGGACCGGGGGCTCCTGGCCGCGTCGCTGCGGCGGCTCGTCCAGGAGCGCGTGGTCCTCTCCGAGGTGGAGCGGCTCAAGCTGTTCGACCTAGACCACACCGAGGTCGATTCCGCGCTGGCGCGGCTGCGCGCGCGGTTCCCGACCGCCGCCGCCTGGGAATCGTTCACGCGCCAGGTGGAGCTGACCGACGAGGAGATCGGCGCCATCCTCGCCCGCGAGCTGCGCGTCGCGCGCTACCTCGACAACCGCCTCAAGCTCGCCGCCCAGCTGCGCGAGAGCGAGCTGGAGGAGGCGTGGAAAGCGCAGGGTGGGCAGGGCGATCGCGGGGCCCTGCGGCAGAGGCTCTCCAAGGAGAAGTACGAGCGCCTGCTGACGGAGCTGCTGGCCGATCTGCGGCGCAAGGCGAGCGTTCGCATCGTCGACCCGCTCGACGACGGCACGCGCCCGGTCGCGGCGGGGAGTCGCTGATGGCGGTCCGGCTGCGCCCCAAGTTCGAGCTGCGGCGCATGCGGCCCGACGACCTCGACGAGGTCATGGTCATCGAGCGCGCCGCCTTCCGCCATCCCTGGTCGACCGAGCTCTTCCGCCGCGAGCTGGAGCACGACTGGAGCACCATCCTGGTCTGCGTCGAGCCGCTGACCTCGGCGGCCGGCGGCCGCGCCACCGAGCGCATCGTGGGCTTCCTCATCCACTGGCTGGTCCACGACGAGGTGCACATCCTCAACGTGGCCGTCTCGCCCGAGCACCGCCGGCGCGGCATCGCGCGCGTGCTCATGGGAGAGACGGAGAAGCGCGCCGTCCAGGCCGGGGCGACCCTGATGACGCTCGAAGTGCGCCGCTCGAACACCGCCGCGCTCGAGCTGTACCGCGCCTTCGACTACCGCGCCGTCGGCGTGCGGCCGAACTACTACGTCGACGAAGGCGAGGACGCGATCGTGATGGTCAAGGAGCTCCGCAAGCGCTAGCCGGGCGCTGAGCCGCTCCGGGCAAAAGAGACTGCACCACAGAGCACACGGAGGGCACGGAGGAAATCACCCTCTCCGTGATCTCCGTGCTCTCCGTGGTGCAATTGGTATTCCGCTCAGTTCAGCAGGTGGTGGGGGAAGCCGCGCTGGTACTGGGGCGGGACCGGCACCGCGTCGGCGTGCCCGAGCGAGCGCGCCGCGTGCAGGGGCCAGTACGGGTCGCGCAGCTCGGCGCGGGCGAGAAGGACCAGGTCCGCGCGGCCCTCGCGGACGATCTCGTCCGCCTGCGCAGGATCGGTGATCAGGCCGACGGCGGCGGTGGCGATCCCCGATCCGCGGCGCACCGCCTCGGCAAAGGGCACCTGGTAGCCGGGACCGACGGGGATGCCCGCGTTCGGGACGTTTCCTCCGGAGCTGCAGTCGACGAGGTCCACGCCGCGCTCGCGCAGGAGCGAGGCGAGCCGGACGCTCTCCTCCAAGGTCCATCCACCCTCCACCCAGTCGGTGCAGGAAAGCCGGACCGACATCGGCAAGTGGTCGGGCCACTCACGTCGCAGGGCCTCGGTCACCTCCAGCGTGAAGCGCACCCGGTTCTCGAACCGGCCGCCGTACGCGTCGGTGCGCCGGTTGGAGTGAGGCGAGTAGAAGCTGTGCAGCAGGTACCCGTGCGCCGCGTGCAGCTCGAGGAAGCGGAACCCGGCATCGCGGGCGCGCGCCGCGGCGGTGCGGAAGTTGCGGGTGATGGACGCGATGCCCGAGGCGTCCAGCGGCTCGGGGATGCGCCAGCCCTCGGTGAACGGGATGGGGCTGGGCCCCACCACGGGCCAGCCGCCTTCGCGGTCGGGTACCGGTCCGCCGCCCTTCCAAGGCGCCGCGGTGCTGCCTTTCCGGCCCGCGTGCGCGAGCTGGATCCCCGGCACGGCGCCCTGCGCCTCGACGAAACGCGCGATGCGCGCCAGGGGCTCGGCGTGAGCATCGCTCCACAAGCCCATGTCCTCGGGCGAGATGCGCCCGCGAGGCTCGACGGCGGTCGCCTCGACGAACACGACACCCGCGCCTCCCACCGCGCGCGAGCCCAGATGGACGAGGTGCCAGTCGGTAGCGAGCCCGCCCGGCGAGCTGTACTGGCACATGGGCGAGACGCCGACGCGGTTGCGGAGGGTGACGTCGCGCAGCCGCAGAGGGGTGAACAGGTGCGTGGTCATCGATCCGGAGATGCCACGGATCAGCGCGGGTTGCGACCTTCGCGCGCGCGCAGCGTCTCGGCCACCTGCTCGAGACCGAGGTCGTGCGTACGGAGCAGGACCAGCACGTGGTAGAGCAGGTCCGCGGCCTCGTCGGCCACCGCGTGCCTGTCCCCGCGCAGCGAGGCCATCACCAGCTCGGTCGCCTCCTCGCCGATCTTCTTGTGCCGCAGGTTCTCGTCCCCGTAGAGCTTCGCCGTGTACGAGCCGGGGGGCGCGTCCGATCGCCGGTCCCGGAGCACCTGCTCCAGGCGCGCCAGCGTCTCTCCCGGCGCTTCGGGCGCGTCCGGAGCGCCCTCGACGGCCTCGAAGAAGCAGGACCGCGCGCCCGTATGGCAGGCGGGACCCGCGGGCACGACCCGGAGGAGCACCGCGTCGTGATCGCAGTCGGTCTGCAGGCCCCGGAGCGCCTGCGTGTTGCCGCTGGTTGCGCCCTTGACCCAGATCTCGCCCCGGCTGCGGCTCCAGAAGGTCGCCTGGCCCGACCGCAGCGTGCGCTCCAGCGCCTCGCGAGACTGCCAGGCGAGCGTCAGGACCTCGCCGGTGGCGGCGTCCTGCACGATGCAGGGGACCAGGCCGCGCTCGTCATATTTGAGTTGTTCTGGGCGCATCATGCGGTGACTCCACGGCTGGTCGAAGTCATGTCACCCTCTTCGATCCGGCGCCTTCGGCGCCTCTACAAAGGGGGAGCTCGCTCACCCCTCGACCCCCCAACAGATCACGGTCATTCCAAGCGATCGGCAGAGTCAAACTCCTCCAACGGCCAGCGCATCGGGAAGCCGCGCCGCGCGCACTCCTCCTTCACTCGCCCGACGGAAAAGGTGCCGAAATGGAACACGCTTGCGGCGAGCGCCGCCGAGGCGCCCGCGGCGAACGCCTCGGCGAAGTGCTCCGCATCGCCCGCTCCGCCGCTCGCGATCACCGGGACCGGGACCGCGGCCGCGATCGCTCGCGTCAGCTCCAGCTCGAAGCCGGCTCCGGTGCCGTCGCGGTCGATCGAGGTGAGCAGGATCTCGCCCGCGCCCCGATCGACCGCCTCGCGCGCCCAGGCGACCGCGTCCCGGCCGGTGGGCCGGGTGCCGCCGTGCGAATGGACCTCCCAGGACGGGCGCGGCCCGGGCAGGCGCTTGGCGTCGATGGCGAGCAGCGCGCTCTGGCTGCCGGTGAGCCGGGCCACGGCGGTCAACAAGCCCGGGTCGGCGAGCGCCGCCGTGTTCATCGACACCTTGTCCGCGCCGGCGCGCAGCAGCGCCTCTGCGTCCTGGACCGTGCGCACACCGCCCCCCACGGCGAAGGGGATGGACAGCTCTCGCGCGACCCGCTCCACCAGGGCGACCAGCGTCCCTCGAGCCTCGAGCGACGCGCTGATGTCCAGGAAGCACAGCTCGTCGGCCCCGGCCCGGCCGTAAGAGCGCGCCTGCTCGACCGGATCGCCGGCATCGCGCAGCTCCTCGAAGCGGACGCCCTTCACCACCCGGCCGTCCTTCACGTCGAGGCAGGGGATGATCCGCCGCGTCAGCATTCACCCACCTCGCTGGAGCGCGGCCTGGCCGTCGCGAAGCGAGAAACGTTCCTCGTACAGCGCGGTCCCGGCGATCGCCCCGGCCAGCCGAGGCAGTCCGGCCGCCGCGAGCGCCACGAGGTGGGCGAGCGAGCCCGCGCCGCCGCTCGCGATCAGGCTCGCGCCAGGGGCGGCGGCGGCCACCTCGCGCAGGAGCTCCAGGTCGAATCCCTCCAGCGTGCCGTCGCGTGCGACCGCGGTCACGACCAGCCACTCGATCCCTTCCTCCGCCAGGCGAGCCGCCAGATCGCCCGCCGAAGGGCCGCGGGCCTCCGTCCACCCACGCGTGGCGGCCTTGCCGTCCTTGACGTCGATTCCGCACGCGACGTGGGCCGCGCCGAAGCGGCGAGCCGCATCGCCCGCGAACCGCGGACGCTCGACCGCCGCGGTGCCGAGGATGGCCCGCGCGGCGCCGGCCCGCAGGGTGACCTCGACGTCCTCGAGACGCCGGATGCCACCGCCGACCTGCACCGGAACCGGCGCCACCGCCGCGACGATCGCTTCGACGTCGGCCGTCTGGCGCGCCTCGCCGAACGCCGCGTCGAGGTCCACCACGTGCAGCGAGAGGGCACCCTGGGCCACGAACGCGCGCGCCCGCGCCGGCGGGTCGTCCGAGTAGACCTTGGCGCTCCGCCGGTCTCCCTGGCGCAGGCGCACCGCTTTGCCGCCGAGGAGGTCGAGGGCGGGATAGAGGACCTTCGTCACGGCGCCGCTTCCGGCAGCCGCAGGAACCGCGCCAGCATCGCCTCGCCGTCGCGCGCGCTCTTCTCGGGGTGGAATTGCACTCCGTGCACCTTGCCGCGCCCGACCACCGCCGCGATGGGCACGCCCGAGTGGTCCGCCACCGCCTGGGTGACCTCCCCGGGCGCCTCGCAACGATACGAATTCGCGAAGTACGCCCAGGGCGCGACCGCATCGGCGAGGAGCGGCGACGCGGCGGTCGTCCGCAGCCGCTGCCAGCCGATGTGCGGAACCTGGACGCCCGGCGGAAGCCGGGTCACGCGGCCCGGGAGGAGCCCGAGGCCCTTGCGCGCGCCGTCCTCCTCGCCTTCCTCGAACAGGATCTGCATGCCCAGGCAGATACCCAGGACGGGAGCGCCGCGCCGCAGAGCCTCGTCCAGCGCGCCGCGCAGCCCCAGCCGCTTCGCGCGCTCCATCCCGAGCCCGAACGCGGCGACGCCGGGCAGCACGACCCGCGCGCCCCGGCCGATCTCCGCGGGATCGGCGGAGAGCAGGGGCTCGCCGCCCACCCGCGCCAGCGCTTGCAGGACGCTGCCCAGGTTGCCGAGGCCGAGATCGACGACGGTGACCCGCGCGCTCACAGCACTCCTTTGGTGCTGGGCACGCCGCCCGCGCGCTCGTCGAGCGCGCACGCCTGCCGCAGCGCCCGCGCGAACGACTTGAACACCGCCTCGGCGCCGTGGTGGAAGTCGCGCCCGGTCAGGAGGTCGATGTGGACGTTGGCCCGCACGCCGTCCGCGACCGCCTTGAAGAAGCCCTCCAGCACCGACAGGTCCATGGCGCTGCGGGGACCCTGAGCGAGCTGCACGTTCCAGTGCAGGAAGGCGCGGCCGGACAGGTCCACCACGCTGCGCGCCAGCGCCTCGTCGAGGGGGAAGTAGAAGCACCCCGCGCGGGCGATGCCCTTGCGGTCCCCCAGCGCCTGGTCCAGGGCCTTGCCCAGCGCGATGCCGGTGTCCTCGACGGTGTGGTGCTGGTCGATGTGCAGATCGCCCTTGCAGATCACCTCCAGCGTCAGCGCGCCGTGCTTGGCGACCGTCTCCAACATGTGGTCGAAGAACGGGATGCCGGTGTCCACCTTGGCATCGCCGTTGCCGTCCACGTCGACGGTGACGCGCAGGTCGGTCTCCTTCGTCTTGCGCTGCACGGCGCCGGTTCGAGGCATGGTCTACGCTCCTGTCTCCGCGAGCAGCCGGTCGAGCGCGCGCGTGGTGTCGCCCGGGCCGTCGACGTGAGCGTAGACCAGGGGCGCGCCGCGCGCTCGCGCCGCCTCGGCCGCGGCGCGGTCGTCCGCCGTATCGCCGACGAAGAGGGCTTCGCCGCCGGGGCGCAGGAGCTCGCCGCAGAGCCACATCAGCCCCTCCGGGTCGGGCTTTCGCGGCCGGCCGTCCGAAACCCAGCAGAGCCGCTGCGGGACGTGCAGCTCGCAGCGCACCAGGGCGAGGGCGGCCTCGCCGGGGTTGCGCCCGGTGTAGAGCGCGACGGGCAAGCGATCGGCGACCCGCTTCAGCAAGGCGGGGTCCGCGAGAAGCCGCTCCCGTTCCCAGAAGCCGCGCTCCGGCGCGCCGGGCAGCGCCTCCTGGGCGTCGAAGCCGAACAGCTCGCGGCAATGCGAGCCGCCGCCGTACAGGGCGCCGCACAGCCGCGAGATCCTTTCTTGTGGGTACATGGCGGCGATGAGAGGCAGGGCGTTGGCGAGCCCGTCCACGCCGCCGCCCTGCGCGGCCTGCAGGAAGCGCTGCAGCTCGGGCGCGGCGCCGCGCTGCCGCAGGTGCAGGAGCAGGGCGATCCCGCGCGCCATCTCCCAATCGTCGTTGAAGCGCCCGGCCGCCTTGAACTGCCCGACCTCGTGCTCGCGCTGGAAGGGCGCGGTGCACGGCTCGCCCAGCACCTCCGCCACGGCGCGCCGGGCGGCTTCCTCGGCGACCGCGTGATAGCTGGCGCGCGCGTCGAGCAGCACGCCGTCGACGTCGAAGATCACCGCCTGCACGCGCGACCAGCTCACAGCTCGGCCCTCAGCGCGGCGAGGAAGGCGTCGTTCGCCGGCGGCGCGCCGATGCTGACGCGCAGCGCCCGCGACAGGTCGCGCCCCGAGGAGACGTTGCGGATCAGCACGCCGCGCGCGAACAGCGCCTTGTGCAGGTCGTTTGCCGGCCTGCGGTCTTGCTCGAAGAGCAGGAAGTTCGCGCCTGACGGGTGCACCGCGCACCCGGCGGAACGCAGGCCGGCGGCGACGCGTTCCCGCTCGTCCGCCACCAGCTGCGCTCGCGCGCGCACCAGCTCGGGTCGGGCGATCAACGCCTGCGCCACGAGGCAGGTGACGGCGCTCAGGTTGTAGGGGAGCTGGATCTTCCGAAGCTCGGCGCAGAGCGAGGGCGCCCCCAGGAGCGCGCCGCAGCGCATGGAGGCCGCCGCCAGCGCCTTGGAGAAGGTGCGGAAGAGCAGCAGGCGCGGCGCGCGGGCGAGGAGCGGCGCGAAGTCCTGCCCGCAGAAGTCCCGATACGCTTCGTCGATGCCGGTGAGTCCCGGCGCCTCCTGGGCGAGCCGCGCGGCATCGGCAGCGGCGAGCGTCGTCCCGGTCGGGTTGTTGGGGGAGCCGAGCAGCACCAGCTTCGCCGAGGCCTCGCTCGCGGCGCGGATCAGCTCGTCGATGGGGAAGCGGAAGGCGCCGTCCGAGGCGCGCAGCGGCACCTCGATCACGCGGGCGCCCAGCGCCGTCGCCTGCAGCGCGTAGAGCGAGAACGAGGGCGCGGCGACCACCACCGCATCGCCGGGCTCGAGGCAGGCGAGCAGCGTGAGCTGCAGCAGCTCGTTGGACCCGTTCCCGACCAGCACGCCGGCTGGATCCACCCCGTAGGCGCGCCCCACATCCTCGGCCAGGCGAGTTCCGTCCACGATCGGGTACTTGCTCCAGTCGGATCGCGCGATGCGCTCGGCCAGCTCCAGCTTGAGGTCCTGCGGCAGGTCGCTGGGGCTCTCGTTCAGGTGCAACGGCACCGGGGCGGGGTCGCGGGGCGGACCGTAGGCAGCCAACGGACGCACGGTGCGCCGCACGAAGCTCTCGGGCGGCTTCACTTGCGCACCTCGATCGCCCGCCCGTGCCCGTGCAGCCCCTCCGCTTCGGCGAGCGCGCGAATGTCGGCGGCGTCGGCTGCGAGCTGGCGCGCGCCGTACTCGATCACGTTCTGCCGCCGGACGAAGTCGGAAGCGCAGAGCGGCGAGGCGAACCGCGCCGTCCCGGAGGTCGGCAGGGTGTGGTTGGGGCCCGCCAGGTAGTCGCCCACGGGCACCGGCGCGTGCGGTCCCACGAACACGGCGGCCGCCCGGCGGACCCGCGGCAGCGCGGCGGCGGGCTCGCGCACCAGCAGCTCGAGGTGCTCCGGAGCCAGCTCGTCGGCGAAAGCGAGCGCCTCGTCCAGGGAACGCGCCACGACCGCCGCTCCGCGCGCGCGCAGCGACTCGACCGCGATTCGATTCGGCCGGTCGCGCAGCTCCGCCTCGAGCGCCGCCTGCACCGCCTGCGCCAGGGCCCGGTCCGGGGTGATGAGCAGGGCAAGGGCGAGAGGATCGTGCTCCGCCTGCGCGATCAGGTCGGCCGCGACCAGTCGCGCCTCGGCCGACGCGTCGGCGACGATGGCCACCTCGGTGGGCCCGGCGAGCGAGTCGATGCGCACCTCGCCGGAGAGTTGCCGCTTGGCCTCGGTGACGTAGGCGTTCCCGGGCCCCACCACCACGTCGCAACGCGGGATGGCGGCCGTCCCGAGGGCGAGCGCGGCGATCGCCTGGGCACCACCGGCCCGCAGGATGCGCGTGGCGCCCGCGATGCGCGCCGCAGCCGCGACCTCGGGCACGATGCTGCCGTCGCGCCGCGGAGGGGTGGCGAGTACGACGTCCGGCACTCCGGCGAGCCGCGCCACCGCCGCGGTCATGATCACCGTGGAGGGGTAGGCGGCGCGCCCGCCCGGGACGTAGCAGGCGGCGCGTGCGAGAGGGAGGACCAGGCACCGCAGCAGGCCGCCGTCCGGGAGGCGCTGCTCGTAACTCTCCGGCACCTGCGGGGCGTGGAACGCGCGCACCCTCTGGGCCGCCTTCTCCAGGGCGGCGCGCACCGGCTCCCGGCAGCGAGCGGCCAGCGCGTCCCATTCGGGCTCCGGCAGGAACGGGTCGGCCAGGTCGGGGCCGTCGAAATGCCGCGTCAGGTCGCGCAGGGCGTCGTCGCCGCGCGCCCGCACCTCGCCGATGATGCGGGAGACCGCGGCCACGACCTCCGGCGGGGTCGCCGCGGCGGCGCGCAGGCCCGCCGCCTGCGCGCGCTGCGCCGGATCCGCGAGATCCAGCAGTCGGATCACGAAGGGCCTCCCACCCGCTCCAGCACCGGCAAGAGCTCCTCCAGCTTGAGGCGGTACGACGCGCGGTTCACGACCAGCCGTGCGCTTACTTGAAGAAGCTCCTCGACGACCAGGAGCCCGTTCTCCTGGAGCGTCCGGCCGGTCTCCACCAAGTCGACTATGGCGTCGGCGAGATCGGCCACTGCCGCCAGCTCGACGGACCCGGAGAGCCGCACCAGGTCCACCGGCACGCCCCGCCGCGCGAACGCCCGGGCGGTGAGACGCGGGTACTTGGTCGCGACGCGCAGCGACCGTCCCATCTCGGCGCCGCTCTCTCCCGAGCGCCAACCGCGTGCCACCGCGGAGTCCCTCGGCGCGGCCAAGCACAGGCGGCAGGTCCCGAACCCCAGGTCGACCGGCACCAGGAGGTCGGCGCCGGACTCGAGCACGTGGTCGAGCCCGCACACGCCCAGGTCGGCGGCGCCGCGTTCGACGTAGAGCGGCACGTCGGGATCCTTCAGGAGCAGGAACCGGGCCTGCGCTCCGCGGGCCGGCACGATCAGCTTGCGGGTCGTGGCGAAGTCCTCCTCCGGGGACAGCCCCGCGCGCGCGAACCGCTCCAAGGCCGCCTGCAGGGTGCGCCCCTTCGGCAGCGCGACCGTGATCATGCGGGCCTCGCCAGCGGCACGAGCGCATCGAGGTCGAGGGAGAAGCCGACCGCCGGACGCGGATCCCCGAAGCGGCCCAGCAGCGTGTCGTAGCGGCCGCCGCCGCCGACCGCGCGGGGCGCGCCCGCGGCGTAGAGGTTGAAGACGAGCCCGGTGTAGTAGCCGAGCCCGCGGACCTCGCCGAGGTCCACCTCCAGCTCCGCCCCCAGCTCCCGCGCCTGCAAGCGATCGAGCGCGGCCACAAGCCGCTGCAGCGCAGAGGATGCATCGTCCCCTGGAGCGAGCTGCTGCGCGCGCGAGAGCAGGGCGGTCGCTTCCGCCTGCGGCCGGGGAGGCTGGGCGAGCATGAGCAACGCCTCGCGCGCTCTTCCCGGGGGGACCTCCCGCGTGCACAGGAGGGTCAGGCCGGGCAGATCCTTGCGATCGATCGCATCGGTCAGCGCGCGCGCGAGCCTGGGCGAGGCGCCGGCGGCGGCGATCAGCGCGGAGAAGTATCCGACGGCCCCGACCGCGATGCGCGCGGCGCCCGGCGGGATGCCGAGGGCGAGCAGCGAGGCCGCCGCCAGCGCCAGCATCTCGGCATCCGCTTCCGGTCCGGCTTCACCGACCAGCTCGCAGCCGGCCTGCAGGCGCTCGCGCGGGACGCCCGAGTCGGCCGCGGACTCGCGGACCACGCTGCCGCGATAATAGAGGCGCAGCGGCGAGATCCCGGACAGCCGCGTCGCGGCGATGCGCGCCACCTGCGCGGTGAAGTCGGCGCGCAGGGCGAGGAGGTGGCCGTGCCGATCGACCGCGCGCAGCGCGTCCGCGCCGCCTCCCGCGGTGTCGCCGAACACCTCGGCCGACTCGATGGACGGCGGGATCACCTCCGCGAATCCGTGCTCCTCGAAGACGCGGGCGAGCGCCGCCTCGCAGCGCCGCAGGCGGCGCGCGGCCTCGAAGAGGAGGTCCTGCGTACCCTGCGGCGGGACGGCTCGTGCAGGCGCTTCGCGCGCGTCTTTCGACCATGCGTCCAAAGGGTCCATTGTGCGCGGGGGAGGCGCGGCGGGCAACTGGGTTGCGCGATATGGTGCGCCGCCGTGTATCGCCTGCTGCGCCCGATCCTCTTCCTGCTCCCCGCCGAGGCGGCGCACGCGCTGGCGGGCGGACTGCTCTGGCTCTGGTCGCGCGCCGGGCGGCGGCCGCGCGCGCGCGAGGCGCTTGCGCAGACCTTGTGGGGTCTTCGTTTCCCCAACCCGGTCGGGCTCGCGGCCGGGATGGACAAGGGCCAGGTGCTGGTGCCCGCCTGGTTCCGGCTCGGCTTCGGTTTCGTCGAGGTGGGGACCGTCACCCCGCGGCCGCAGCCGGGCAATCCGCGGCCACGGCTGTTCCGGGTGCCGGAGCACGGCGCGATCGTCAACCGCATGGGCTTCAACAACCCGGGTGCGCGCCGCGTGGCGCGGCGGCTCTCGAGCCTCCCGCGCCAGCCCGGCCCGGTCGGCGTGAACCTCGGCCGCAACAAGGACACGCCCAACGAGCGCGCGGCCGAGGATTACCTGGCCGCCTTCCAGGCGCTGGCGCCGCATGCGGACTACGCGGCGATCAACGTCTCCAGCCCGAACACGCCCGGGTTGCGCGAGCTGCAGGCCGCGGGCGAGCTGCGGGCCCTGGTGGAGGCGGTGGCCCGGGCGCGAGACGAGCTCCACCGATCGACCGGGCGCCGCGTGCCGCTCCTGGTAAAGGTGTCGCCGGACGAGCCGCCCGAGCGCCTCGACGCCCTCGCGGACGCGGCGCTCGCCGGCGGCGCCGACGGGCTCATCGCGACCAACACCACGCTCTCGCGGGAGGGCGTCGCAGGACACCCGCGCGCGACCGAGGCGGGCGGCCTCTCCGGTCCGCCCCTTCGGGAGAGCGCCGAACGCGCCTGTGCCCGCCTCTACCTGCGCGTGGGCGGCCGCGCGCCGATCGTCGGCGTGGGCGGCATCGCCACCGCCGAGGACGCCTACCGCCGCATTCGCGCGGGCGCGAGCCTTTTGCAAGTCTACACAGCGTTGATCTATCGAGGGCCCTCCGTTGCACGCGACATCCAGGACGGGCTGGCGCGCCTGCTGGAGCGCGACGGCCTCACCCTCGACCGGGCCGTCGGCATCGATGCAAAGCGACACGCAGCGGGAGACCGGCTGCCGGTACGGGCACCTTCCGGGACCTGGCGGCGTTAGACCGCGATCCGGTCGGGCTCGACCTGGAGGTCCTGCGTCCTTTGCTCGAGCGGGCCGGAGGCCAGGCGGAACGCCGCCATGACGGCGAGGCCGAGCAGGAAACCGATGAGGATGTCCAGGATGTAGTGGTGGTTGAGGTAGACCGCGCTCAAGCACACGAGGAAGAGGTAGACGGCCGCGAGGACGCGGAAGCGCGGCAGATGCCAGCCGTAGAGGAGCGCCAGCATCGGATAGACGACGTGCAGGCTGGGGATGGCGCCGAACACGTCCGCGCTCTTGCCGTAGAAACTGGCCATCACGGCGAACCCGACCAGCTGGTCGAACCGCTCGGCGCCGGCGGCCGAGGCGCGCACGCTGAGATCGGCGGTGAACCCATGGGCTGCGACGTACCAGGGCGGGGCGGCCGGGTAGATGTAGTACAGGCTGAATCCGATCACGTTGGAGACGAAGAACACCCAGGTGAAGCGCACTGCCCGCCGTTCGTGACCGTGGAAGAGCAGGTAGATGGCGAGCACCACGGATTCGCCGATGAAGAGGAAGGGCGTGTAGGACAGGCCGCAGACGAAATCGAGCACGCGGCTGGTGTGCAGCTGGAACCATTCGTTCGGCGTGACCGTCCCGGCCGCGGTGCGGATGCCGAACAGCTTGAGGTCGAAGTTGTACGGCTCGTGCAGGTGGATGACCGGCGAGCGGATGGCGTCCTCGTACCAGCGCATCGAGTCGTAGACGAGCCCGTAGAGCACGAAGGGCATCGCCACGCGCGCCAGGCGGCGCGAGTCGTCGCTCCAGAGCGAGAGCCCCAGGAAGAGCCCGACGGCGATGAAGTGCTCCGGCCCGGGGCCGCCGAGCGCGGTGACCAGAGCGAGGTACGCCGCGCACAGGGCGGGCACGCCCACCGAGAAGAAGCGGGGTGCGCGGCGCAGCTGCTCGATGCGCTCGCGCATCGACAGCAACCTCATAGACCCTGTGCCTCCCGCCGCGGACGGTCGGTCTGCACCAGCGGGTCCACCAGAGGCACCTCCTGGGGCAGGGCCTCCCGCACGGCGCGACGCCGGTCGCGCCAGGCGAGCACCGCGGGCAGCGCGAAGAGCGCCGCCGACAGGCAGGTCAGCTCGCCGATCACCGCGGTGAGCCCGAAGGATTGGATGGCCATGCTGTCGGCCGTGACCAGGGTGGCGTAGCCGATGATGGTGGTCGCCGAGCAGAGCGTGACCGCTCCGCCCGAGGCGGTGAGCGATTCCAGGACATCCGAGGACTGGCGGTAGCGCTGGTAGAAGTTCACGGCATAATCGACGCCGATCCCGAAGGTGATCGGCAAGACGGCGAAGTTGACGAAGTTGAGCCGCAAGCCCAGCGCGCCGAGGGCGCCGAACATCCACAGCACCCCGAGGCAGAGCGAGGACACCACCCAGGCGGAGTCGCGGATCGACCGCATCACCAGGATGGTCAGCGCCGCCACCGCGAGGAAGCTGAGCGCCGCGGCGAAACCGCCCTCCTTGGTGACGGAATCCACGATGTCGCTGGTCAGCACGATCTGGCCCGCGATCAGCGCCTTCGGATCGGCCTTCAGCGCGGTCCCCCGGACGAGCTTCGCGTGCGCCATCTGCGCCTTTCCGTGGCGCGCGTCGGTGGACAGCGTGGGGAAGACCAGCACCAGGCGCCCGGACTTCCCGTCCTTCTCGTGGAAGGGCAGCTTCAGCCGCTGCGGCACGTCGGCCAGCGTGATCGGCCGGAGCTGCGTCCGCTCGCGCAGACGCAAGAGGGTCGGCCGCAGGTCCTCCGGCAAGGCGCGCGCGATGCGGTCGTCGACCAGCCCCGGCGTCCCCGGGCGCGGAGCGACCAGGCGGAAGATGTCGCGCAGCAGCTCGATCTTGCGAGGCTGCTCGTCGGGCACCAGCTTCTGCAGCGTCGAGACGGAATCGATGGTGCCGTCGGGACCCTGGCGCTGGCGCGCGTCCTCGAGGGCGGCGGCGACCGCCTGCGCCTTGTCGGGCGAATCCGTCAGCACCACGGTCGGGGTCTGGTACGACTGCAGCACGGCGTCGACGTGCGAGTCCCAGTACGCGGCTCCGTCGGTGAGCGACTTGCGGCTGCCCAGCTGGCGGAAGTCGTACTGGATCGGCTGCTGCACGAAGCGCCACGTGCCCCACAGGGCCGCGGCGACGATCGCGATGGAGGCGGCCATCACCCAGCCGGTGTGCCGCGTGAGCGCCGTCGCGTACGGGCCCGCCACGCAGCCGGTCAACCGGGAGCGCTTCTTCTCCCGCAGCGGTCGGATCCGCTCGGCGATGACGATCAGCGGCGGCATCAGCAGATACGTGGTCACCCAGCACAGCAGCATCCCGGCGGTGCCGATGAAGCCGAACTGGTTGAACCCGCGAAAGCTCACCGCGCCCAGCGAGCCGTAGCTGGCCGCCGCTGCCGCGCTCGCCGCGAACGTCGCCACCCAGGTGGTCTTCAGCGCGGAGGGCAGCGCCAGCCTCATCTCGCTGCCGCGCCGGCGTTCCTCGAAGTAGCGCGCCAGCAGGATGATGCCGGCGTTGATGCCGTTCCCGACGATGATGCTGCCCAGGAAAGCGGTGTTCGGGTTCAGGTAGTGGATGATCCACCGCGAGACCGCGAAGGTCGCGGCCACCCCGGTGAAGAGCGGCAGGATGAGCAGCGGGATGGAGCGCCAGCTCCGGTAGTAGAGCACCAGCACGGCGGCGACGGCGGTCAACACCAGGATGCTGGAGACGAGCAGGTCGCGGACGAGGTTTTCCTGGTTCTCGATCACGGAGCGGACGTCGCCGCCGTACCCCACCCGGATGCTCGGGTGGAAACTGCGCGGATCGAGAGCGTCGACGGCGCCGCTCACCGCCGCGAACAGGCGCTGGTCGTTGTGGAGGCTGGTGGCCGCGTTGGGCGGATAGACCTGCACCACCAGCGTCTGCCCGCCCTCGCCGGCCAGGTACCCGTCGATGAAGTGGTCGAGGCGGCCGAAGGCCGATCGAACGCGCATGATGGAGTCCTCCAGCGCGGGATCGGCGTCCGGCTTGGCCGCCTCCTCGTCGAGCTCGACCAGCAGCGGATTCGCCGCTCGCTTGGCGGCGGCGATCCGGTCGCGCAGCACGCTCCGGACCTCTTCCAGGTCCTTGAGGTCGGCGTACAACGCGCCGTGCGCGTCGAAGAACGCCTTCTCCTCGTCGATGCGCCAGAAGATCCGCGCGACCAGGTCGGGAGGCAGCTTCGACAAGCGCGCCGCCAGCGCATCGACGAACCGCTCACCGGCCTTGAGGTCGTCGGTGCGGATCACCACCGACAGCGAGGCGAGGCTGCCGATGCGGCGCTCCAGCTCCTCCAGCGCCACCGCGGAGGGCGCCCCCTGCGGCAACAGCTCGCGGAGGTCGGTGCGCAGGTCGCCGTAGAGGCGCACCGCGAAGGGCAGGGTGCCGGCGAACACCACGGCCCCGATGGCCACGAGCAGCCACGGGCGCAGGATGGCGAGCGCGGCGAAGCGCTCCCACAGCCGGTCCCCTCGCCGCCGGGATGGAATGGGCTGCACGCGGTCCAAGATGGTCCCTGTTACCCCGCCCCGTGGCGTGCCGCCACAATCGAGATCGCCTCGCGGAGCAGCGCCAGCCCGGCCAGGCCGACTTCCTTCTCGATCGTCAGCGCGGGCTGCAGGCGGATCGCGTGCGTGTAGCTCATCGCGAGCAGGCCTCGCCGCAGCCCTTCCTGGAAGACCTCCTCGCAGATCTTCCGCGGCAGCGGCTCCTTGGTGGCGCGGTCGGCCACCAGCTCGACGCCCAGGAACAGGCCCTCGCCGCGCACGTCGCCGACCCAGCGCAGGCGCTCGGGCCAGGTGCGCAGCTCGGCGAGCATCGCGGCTCCCACGGTACGTACGTTCGCCAGGACGTTCTCGCGTTGCAGCGTCCGGACCGAAGCGAGCGCGGCGGCCGCCGCGAGCGGGTTTCCCCCGTAGCTCGACGAGGAGCCGCTCGGGTTCGCCCACGGCCGGGCCTGCGCCAGATCGTGCTTGGCCACCACGCCGCTGATCGGGAACCCGGAGCCGAACCCCTTGCCCAGCGTGATCACGTCGGGCGTGACGCCGCTCCGCTCGCAGGCGAACCAGCGGCCGGTGCGCCCGAACCCCGTGATCATCTCGTCCGAGATGAACACCGCGCCGGATTCGCGGGCGATCTCCTGCGCGCGCTGCAGGAACTCGGGAGGCGGGATCACGTTCCCGGCGGTGCCTTGCATGGGTTCCACGATCACGGCCGCCACCTGGCCGGTGCTCTGGTGCCGGAGCTGCTCGCCCGCCAGGTCCGCGCAGGCGATCCCGCACGAGGGGTACGTCAGCTTGAGCGGGCACCGGTAGCAGTTCGCGTACGGCAGCACATGCCCCGGAGGGGTGGGGCCGTAAGTGCGCTGGTTGCCGGAACCGTTCACGGCCAGGGTGCCCATCGTCTTCCCGTGGAAGCCGCCCCAGAACCCGACCACCTCGTGCTTGCCGGTCGCGTTCTTCGCCAGCCGGAAGGCGCTCTCGACCGCTTCGGCCCCGCTCGAGTAGAGCTGCACGCGGTCGAGGCCGGCGGGCGTGAGCTTCGCCACTTCCTCGATCAGCTCGGCCCGCGGGGCGGTGGTGAAGCTGCCCACCGTCGCCTTTTCGATCTGCGCGTGCAGCGCTTCCTTGTAGGCCGGGTGGCAGTGCCCCAGCGCGTTCACCCCGATGCCGCCGATCAGGTCGACGTAGCGGTTGCCGTCCACGTCTTCCACCACCGATCCCTGCGCGCGCTCGACGGCGATTCCGCTCATCAACGCGAATCCTTGCAGCCCCGGCGCGAGGTGCTGCTGCTCCTTGGCAACGAGCTCCCGGCTCTTCGGGCCGGGAACCGGGGTCTCGATGTGGGGCGCGGTGAGCTTCACGCCGACCTCTCCTTTAGGAAGCCCGGCCAGGGGCTTCGATTCTCGACTCTCATCCGCAATGCGCGGGCACCTCTACACTGCCATGTCCATGTCAGCAACGTGCCACGGCCCTCCAGAATTGCGCCCCCAAGCTGGCCGGCTCCGGGAAGATCTCTACTGCGGACCGGCGCCGGGGGCCCGGGGGCGACGCTGGCGCTGCGGACCCACCCCCGGGCCCCGCCGCCGGTCCTTACAGAGGCTAGAACTGCGCGACCGTGGAGGGTGGGTTCGCGTAGGCGAACTCGGAGAGGGCGGTGCCGCCGCGGTGATCGGCGGGCGCGCCCGGCCGGTCGATGCGCAGGTCGTACCGGTTCTCGTACGTGTACGTCATCGGGGCCGCCATGATGCTGACCAGGAAGCGGGAGAGCGGGCTCATCTCGCCGAGCACGTCCTCCTTGTAGAGGAGCCGACGCGCGTCGATGGTGACCGTCACCTTCTCGCCCAGCGCGCCCTTGGCCGAAGCGACCACCCGCTGGGGGACGTCGTACTCGAAGCGCCCGCCCGCCTCGCGCCGCGGCCGCTGGAAGGACAGCTTCACCTCGCTCGACCGCACCTCGGTCTGCCCGTTCCGGCTGGTGTAGAGCCAGCCCTGCGGCGCGACCCGCGATCCCTCGGGTGGGACGAGCACCGCGAGCGCCATGGTGGCGCCGTCCGCGTCGTCGAACGCCTCCATCCGGTACCAGAGCGAGGCGGACTTGTACGCCGGCACCGTGCTGTAGGAGGTGTCCGCGTAGCAGAAGCCGCGCACGCGCCGGCCGCCGCGGTCCGCGCTCCAAACCGTCCCGTCGAACTTGCTGCGCAGCGCGAAGATCGTCTGGTCGAACACCGCCCGGCCGCCCGCGTCGAAGGTGACGCGGCCGCCGCCGGGCCGCACCGCCTGCGTCTCGGGCAGCACGGTCGCGTCGATCACCAGCTTCTTCCCGGCGAAATGCACGTGGTGGCTGGCGTCGGGCCCCATGGTGAGGCTGTGCGCGCCCATCTCGATGGCGCCCTCGGGCAGGACGCGCCACTGGCCCGACTCGAACGCCTCCGCGTCCTCGATGGTCTTGCCATTGGGTCCCACCAGCACCGCCCGGGCCGCCGCCCCGCCATGTCCCTCCAGGCCGGCGTTGCTGACCAGGAACTGCACCCGTGCGAAGGAGCCGTCCTCGCCCTGGAAGAGGAACGAGTAGCTCTCCGAATAGAACGCCTCCGGCAGCAGCTTGGGCAGGTAGCTGGTCTGGGTGACCTTTGCCTTGTCGTCCGCCTGGGTGGAGAAGCCGTGCACGGCCTCTTCGGCGAACGGCATGCCGTAGGCGACGAAGAGCACCGCCACTGCCGCGGTGCCGGAGGCCAGCGCGCCGATCAGCGCCAGGCCGGGTCGGGAGCGGTGCGCCCCGTGGCGGAAGACGAAGTAGCGGTGCAGCGGCAGGTTCCATCCCACGCCCACCAGCACGCCCACCAGCGCGGCGGCGACCAACGGGTTCCAGCGCAGGCCATCGGTCAGCAGCACCACGCCGAGGGTGTTGAGCAAAAGCGAGGTGAGCGAGATCGCGGCGTAGCGGGGCGCCTCGTGCCAGACCGAGTCGCCCTGGGTGCGGAACGTCCACAGCTTGTTGACCGTGAAGTTGGTGATCGCGCCGAGCAGCGCGCCCAAGGCGCGCGAGGTCCCGGTGTAGACGCCGGCCAGCTCGACCAGCACGGTGAAGGTGCCGTAGTCGACCAGGGTGGCGATCACGGAGGCGACCCAGGCGCGACCGACCCAGCCGTTGAGTGGATCGGCGCCCTGCGCCGGCGGCGGAGGAGCGGCCTCGCGCTTGCGCAGCTCCTGGTGGATGTAGGCGAACCGGCGCAGCGCGGTGACGTTCGCGGCCACCGCCACCAGCACCAGCGTGCCGAGCAGCAGGTGGTACACGGGCCGGACGGCACCGGGCTCCAGCACCCGCGCGAGCAGCGGAGCGAACATGCCGGCGATGCCGATGTACATCGCGCGTTCGCCCCGGTTCATGGCGCCCATGCGCGCGTCGATCCCGCTGATCTCGCCCTTGGCGCGCGCGTAGGAGACGAGCAGCGCGCCGCCCATCGATATGAGCGCCAGCCAGAAGCCGAGCGGATAGGTCCGGTAATACGCCGCGATTCCGGCGAAGGTGGCGATCTCCGCGTACCGGTCCACCGCGGCGTCGATCAGCTCGCCCGCGTCGGACGCCGTCCCGCGCGTGCGCGCCACCATCCCGTCCAGCGCGTCGAGGATGGCGCAGAGGATCACCAGGCCGCCGCCCACGGCGGGCCGCCCGACCGCGAACGCCGCCGCTCCGGCGACGCTGCATCCCAGCGAAGCCGCGGTCAGCTGGTTCGGGGTCACGCCCAGGGCCAGCGCGCCGCGCTCGAGCGGAGAGAAGCACCAGTAGCCGAACTCGATCAGGAAGCGGCCCAGGAAGAAGCTCCCCGGCTCCTTGCTGGCACGCTCATGCTCGAAGCGCCCCAGCATGGCCACACGGATCCCGTAGGCGGCGAGCAGGACGGCGGCGCAGGCGGCGAAGAAAAGGACCAGCGTCAGCCTCCGGACGAGTCCCCGGCGCGGGGTGCTGTCGGCGAACGGACAAAGTTAATCACTGCAAGCACTTCCCGGGCGCCGACCGCCCGTCCAGCGGCCAAGCGCGCCGCCCCGAAGTATCGGATTTGCGCCAGTTTTGCAACATCGCCTCCACACGGACCCGTCGCGGTGCGATGCGCTCACACACCGTCAGGGAGGCAGGACGAGCAGGACCAGGGGCAGGCCGCGCCCATACGTCCCGATGACATCCTCGAGCGGCTCGCCGTGGAGCGCCAGCATCGCCTCGGGCCCGCCGTCGAGGTTCACCGCGTCGATGGCGCCGAGCGTCTCCGCCAGCCAGCGGGCCACGTCCCGGCGCACCGCGGGCCATTGCGACGCGAAGAAGAGGATGCGCCCGTCGCGGAGCTGCCCGATCGCCGCCGTCCGGCTCGACTCGGCGCAGTAATGGGGCCCCGCGCACGTCGGCGCACCGCCGCGCACCAGCGCGGGGAAGCTCTTCAGCGCCTCGCTCCACTGGTCCGCGCGGAAGCCGGGCGGCGCGAAAAACCGCGGGGCGCGCGCAGCGGCCGCCACCGTGCTTTGCGCGACGGGCTTCGCCTCTCGCTGGCGGGCGCCGAACCAGAGCGCGTCCTGTCGCAGGCAGCCGGCGCCCTTCACCCTTCGCCCGTCCTGCACGATCTCGCAGGTGGGCCGGACCTCGCCACCGTCCGCCGAGTAGAAGGACCCGTTCGCGATGGCGATGGCGCCCGGATAACGCTGCCGCCACTGCGCCAGGGTGGGCTTCTGCGCGTCGAATCGCACCGCGAAGGTGGCCAGGCCGGGGTCGACGAGCAGTACCTTGGCAGCCCAGTTCGCGTCGCCGCCCAGGTCGGCCGCGGTGGCAGTCTCCACGCCCGGCGCGACCTCGCGCCAGGGGGCCTGGAGCGGCGCGGCGATCGACCACAGGAGCGACAACGCCGCGAGCGTCATCCCATCCGCTTCTTGCGCCGGGGCTCGCGCCGGCGCTGCGTCGAGGGGAACACGTCGTGCGAGGCCACCGCCGCCTGCGCCTCGGGCGCCGCTGCCCGGCGCGCCAGGGCCATGAACCGCTCCTGGCTGCGCAGCGGTGTGGCCGAGGTGCCGTGGGTGCCCGGCTGCACCCTCTCGTACTGCCCGTCCGCGCGCAGGATCCGCGCCTTGACGTTGTCCGCGAGCGAGGTGCCGAGCACCTCGTCGAGGATGCGCTCCTTCAGCCCCGCGTCCTCCACCGGGAACGCGATCTCCACCCGGCGCACGAAGTTCCGCAGCATCCAGTCGGCGCTGGAGAGGTACACCTCGCGCTTGCCGCCCGCCTCGAAGTACCAGACGCGCGAGTGCTCGAGGAACCGATCGACGACGCTGACCACCTTGATGCGCTCCGACACGCCGGGAATCCCCGGCCGCAGGACGCAGATGCCGCGCACGACCAGGTCGATCTGCACGCCCGCCTGCGAGGCGCGGTACAGCGCCTTCACCACGTCGGGCTCCTGGAGCGAGTTCATCTTGGCGACGATCCGTCCCCGGCCGGTCTCCTTCGCGATCTGCGCCTCGCGCTCGATCAGCTCCAGGACCGCCGATTTGAGTCCGAGCGGCGCCACCCGGAACTTCTTCCAGGAGGCCGGCTTGGAATAGCCGGTCAATAGATTGAACAGCGACGTCGCGTCCGCGCCGAAGTCGTCTCGCGCAGTGAAGAGGGAGAGGTCCTCGTAGATGCGCGCCGTCACCGGGTTGTAGTTGCCCGTCCCCAGGTGCACGTACCGGCGCAGCCCGCCCGCCTCGCGGCGCACCACCAGGGCCACCTTGGAGTGGGTCTTGTACCCGATCAGCCCGTAGACGACGTGGACGCCCGCCTGCTCCAGCGCGCGGGCCCAGAGGATGTTCGCCTCCTCGTCCATGCGCGCCTTGAGCTCGACCAGCGCGGTGACCTGCTTCCCGTTCTCCGCCGCCCGCTGCAGCGCGCGGACCAGGGGGGAGTCCTTCCCGGTGCGGTACAGCGTCATCTTGATGGCCAGCACCGACGGGTCGTCGGCCGCCGCCTCGATCAGGCCCACCACCGGATCGAACGACTCGTACGGATGGTGCAAGAGGACGTCCCGCTCGCGGATCAACCGGAACAGGTCGCGCTCCGCGTCGCCGAGCTGCGGCGGGACCACCGGCGTGAAAGGCTCGTCGTGCAGCTCCTTCTGCTCCATGCGGCCGAGGAGCGGAAGGAGATCCGGAATGTTCAGCGGTCCTTCCGGACGGTAGACGTCGGGCGCGCCGAGCTTCAGCGCGCGCACCAGGTAGTCGACCATCTGCTGCTCGGCGCCGGCGGCGATCTCGAGCCGCACCGCGCTGCCCCGGTCGCGCCGGCGGACCTCCCGCTCGATGGTGACGAGCAGGTCCTCCGCCTCTTCCTCGTCGATGCTCAGGTCCCAGTTGCGGGTCACGCGGAAGGGCCAGCACCCGTCGATGGGCATGCCGGGGAAGAGCTGGGCCACGCACCGGGCGATGACGTCATCGAGCAGCACGAAGCTGCGGCCGTGGTCGGGGATCTCGACCAGGCGAGGCAGCACGCTGGGGACCGGGACTACGCCGTAACGGAGCCGCGTTCCCGGGGCGGCGGGCCCGAAGCGGACCGCCAGGTTCAGCGACTTGTTGCGTAGATGGGGGAAGGGATGGCCGGGGTCGAGCGCGATGGGCGTGAGGACGGGGAACACCTCGCGCCAGAAGTACTCGTTCACGAACGACGACGCCCCCGCCGAGAGCTGCTGGGGACCCAGGAGGCGGACGCCGGCGCGCTCCAGGTTGGGCAGCACGTCGGCGAGCAGCGCCCGGTACTGCCGCGCGACCATCTCGTGGGCGCGCACGCTGATGGCCTGCAACTGCTCTCCCGGCGAGAGCGCGTCCGGTCCCGACTCTTCGACGTGCCCTGAGAGCTGCGACTTGAGTCCGGCGACCCGGATCATGAAGAACTCGTCCAGGTTGCTGCTGGTGATGGCCAGGAACTTCAGCCGTTCCAGCGCGGGGACCTGCGGATCGCAGGCCTCCTCCAGGACCCGCTCGTTGAAGGCGAGCCAGGACAGCTCCCGGTTGATGAACCACCGCGCGTCCGAGAGCGACTGGATCGGCGCGACCGGCTCGGGCGGCGGCACCACCGAGAGCGCCGCCGGCAGCGCCGGACGCGGCTGTTCCGAGGCGGGCGGAATGCCTGCCAGAGACGATGTAGGTGCGCCGTCCATGTCCGGACTGTACATGCCCACTCCGACTCTGGCGAGCGACAACCTTGACACAACGCCGCATCGCGTTACATGGTGTCGGTCACGCAGTGCGTCACGGGAGGCTTGGCAATGTTCACGTCGGAGCAGGTGAAGCAGGCGTTCGGCACGGCCCAGGCGAAGGCGTCGGCGAAGGCGAAGGAGTTCGAGGCGGAGGCCCGCAAGGTCCTCGAGGCCCTCGGCGACCGCGCCCAGGCCGAGCTGAAGGTCTTGATCTCGGCTGCCAAGAGCGACACGCGAGACCGCATCGCGGACCTCGGCGCTGAGCTGGAGAAGCTGGGCCGCAAGGTCCAGGAGCTCGCCCGTAGCCCGGTGCCGCCCAAGGATGCCGCCGCGGAGTCGGGGCCGAACGGCGCGCAACCCCCCATCAACTAGGCCTGTAAAGTAGCGGTACTACAGGGGCGGAGGGCTGCGCACAGCGGTCCTTGTCTACCTTCACGGACAACCGCTAGCTTGCCTGTGTGCTCGGGGCGCTCCGCCCCGGGTCTTCCCGCGGGGTGCAGAATGGGCAACTTGCGCGCGGCCGTTCAGGATTCGCTGTTCGGGTCCCCTCGGGAGAACCCGATCGGATGATCGGCCGCCCCCGCGTCCGGACAACGCTGCTCGTCTGCCTGGGCCTGGTCCTGGCCGGCGCCGCGGCGGACGTGTGGGTGCTGGAACGACCCACGGTCAGCGCGGACCGCCAGCTCAGGGACCAGCCCGCGAACAGCATGACGCAGCCGCAGCTGGAGGCGCTGCTGGTGCGCGTCGCGCCCTCGCTCCCGGCCGACATCCGAGTCAAGCTCGCCGAGGCGGTCCTCGCCGAGTCGGCGCGCGCCGGGTACGATCCCCTCTTCATCCTGGCCCTGGTCAGCGTGGAGAGCCGGTTCCGCCTCAAGGTGGCCAGCGAGCGCGGGGCCTACGGGCTGGTCCAGCTCAAGCCCAGCACGTTCGCCTGGATCAGTGCGCGGGAGCCCGACCTGGGCGGCGAGGACCTCGACGTGGCCGACGACCCGGTCGTCGACGTGCGTCTGGCGATCCGGTACTTCCGCTGGATCGAGCGCCGCTTCCGCACCCGGGACGAGGCGCTGATGGCCTACAACGCCGGCCCCAAGCGCATCAAGCAATACCGCGGGCGGTTGAAGGACATCCCGGACACCTACAAGGAGTACCCGCGCCGCATCAAGCGGGAGCACGCGCGGTTCGTCCGGCTGGTGGGTGGGCAGTCCGATACGCCCGATTCCGAGGTCCTGCTGGCTCGCGTGCAGCGCTGATGCCGTCTTCCTCCCGCGGGAGGACCTGGGTCGGGTAGACTGCCGCGCCCATGTCGACCGCGTACGTCCTGAAGATCGCGGAGCCCGAGGCGAGGCGCGCGGAGATCTCCCTCGAGGCGGACACCCGCGGCGCGCCGTCCATGGAAGCGCGGCTGCCGGTCTGGACGCCGGGCAGCTACCTGGTGCGCGAGCACCAGCGGCACGTCGACGGGCTGCGCGCGGTGGACCAGGACGGCCGACCGCTCGCGGTCGAGAAGGTGGACAAGCATACCTGGCGGGTGGCCTCCGCCGGAGCGCGGCGGGTCCGGGTCGAGTACCGGCTGGCGTGCTTCGAATTGACCGTGCGCACCAACCACGTCGACCCGACGCACGCCTTCCTCAATCCGGCGGCGGCGTGTGCCTTCTTCGTCGGGCGCGAAGGCGAGCCGTGCACCGTGCGGACCGAGGCGCCGGCCGAGTGGCGGACCTGGGTGGCGCTCCCGCAGCGCGAGGGGGCCTGGCACGCGGAGGACTACGACGAGCTGGCGGACAGCCCGTTCGAGATGGGACCGCTCACCTCGCACGTGGCGCACTCGTTCACCGTGCAGGGCGTCCCGCACGAGCTCGTGGTGTGGGGCCGCGGCGACTTCGACGGGCGGCGAGTGGTCCCGGACCTCGGGAAGATCGGCGAGGCGCTCGCCGCCGTCTTCGGAGGGCTCCCGTTCAAGGACCGCTATCTCCTCCTCGTGCACCTGAACGACAAGGGTCGCGGCGGTCTGGAGCACCGGCGCTCGGCCGCGCTGCTCGTGCCGCGCTTCGCGTTCGTGCAGAAGAGCGCCTACGAAGATTTCCTGCTGCTCGTCGCGCACGAGTACTTCCACCTCTGGAACGTGAAGCGCGTGCGGCCGGCGGCGTTCACGCCGTACGACTGGACGCGCGAGAACCATACGCGCCTGCTGTGGGCGATGGAGGGCCTCACCAGCACGTACGAGGTGCTCGCGCTGCGCCGGGCGGGCCTGATCACGCCGCACCGGTTCCTGGAGATCTGGGGCGAGCGGCTGACCACGTTGCAGCGCACGCCCGGCAGACTGCGGACGCCGCTCGCGCAAGCCTCCTACGACGCCTGGATCAAGCACTACCGGCCGGACGAGAGCACCGCGAACACGGCGGTCTCCTACTACCTCAAAGGGAGCGTCGTCGGGTTCCTGCTGGACCTCGAGCTGCGGCGGCGCAGCGGCGGCAAGCGATCGCTGGACGATCTGGCGCGTCTCCTCTTCGAGCGCCACGGCCGCCCGCCGGGCTTGCCGGAGGACGGCGTGGAGAAGGCTGCCGTGGACCTCGTCCCCGGCCTGGAGCGGTGGTTCGACCACGCCCTCCGCACCGCCGACGAGCTGCACCTGGACGAGGCGCTCGGAGGAGTCGGCCTGCGCGCGGTGGTCCGCCCGGCGGCGGGGCCCGAGGACAAGGGCGGCGCGGAGCAGGGCGGCAAGGAGGCCTCGCAGAACGGCGCGGCGCGCTCCTGGTTCGGTGCGCAGGCAAAGGAGCGGGGCGGGGTGCTCGACGTCCAGTCGGTGGTCGAGGGTTCGCCCGCGCAGCAGGCCGGCATCGGAGCGGGGGACGAGATCGTCGCGCTGGACGGCTTCCGCACCGACCTGAAGCAACGGCTGGCCCGGGCCGCTCCGGGCCAGCAGGTCCGGCTCACCCTGTTCCGGATGGACGAGCTGCTAGACGTGCGCGTCCAGCTTGCCCCGGCCCCCCGCGACACGGTGGTGCTCACCCCCGACCCCCGCGCCTCCGACCAGCAAACCCGCCTCCGAACCTCCTGGCTCGGCTCCCCCTGGCCCGACCAACCGGCCACATGACGGGCCAAAGGAACGCACCACGGAGCACACGGAGGTCACTAAAAGCGTCTCACGCAGAGCTCGCAGAGTTCGCGGAGAAACAAAACAATTTTTGCTCTGCGGTCTCCGCGTGCTCTGCGTGAAACGTTTTTCGTGCTCCGTGCGCTCCATGGTGCAATCGGTTTGCCGCTGCAATTGCTTTGTCCCGACGTGCCGGATAGATCGCCGGGCGTGCGGGTCACCGAGATCTTCGAGAGCATCCAGGGGGAATCGACCCATGCGGGAAAGCCCTGCGTGTTCGTCCGGTTCACCGGCTGCGACCTGCGATGCCAGTACTGCGACACCGCCTATGCGTTCCATGGCGGCACTGACATGACCCGGGCCGAGATCCTGGAGCGGGTCGCCGGACACTCCGCCCGATTCGTCTGCCTCACCGGCGGCGAGCCCTCGCTGCAGAAGGAGCTGCCGCAGCTGGCGCAGGAGCTGCTCGATCGCGGCTACGAGGTGTCGCTCGAGACGCACGGGCAGAGGCCGCTCGACCGCCTCCCGCCCGGGGTGAAGAAGATCGTCGACCTGAAGACGCCCGGGTCGCGCGAGCCGCACACCGACTTCCGCGAGCTCGAGCGGCTTGTGCCCGGCGACGAGCTGAAGGTGGTGGTCTGCGACGAGGACGACTTCCGCTGGGCGGTGCGCGTGATCGACCAGCTCGGGCTGTGGACGCGCGTGCCGGTGCTGTTCTCGCCCAGCTTCGGCCAGGTGGCCCCGCGGGACCTCGCCCGCTGGCTGTTGGAGAGCGGGCGGCCCGCGCGGCTGCAGCTCCAGCTGCACAAGCTGATCTGGGGCGCCGAGGCGCGCGGTGTGTGAACGGGAGCGCCGGTGAAGCGGCCCTGCTACGTGGTGGACGCGTTCTCCGCGCACCCGCTCGCCGGCAATCCGGCAGGGGTCGTTCTCGACGCGCGCGACCTCGCCACGGCGGAGCTGCAGCGCATCGCCGAGGAGCTCAAGCACGCCGAGACCGCTTTCCCGCTGCCCGCGCGTGAGCCCCAGGCTGCCTTCCACCTGCGCTGGTTCACCCCCTTCTCCGAGGTGCGCTTCTGCGGGCACGCGACGCTCGCGGCGCTGCACGTGCTGGTCGAGGAGGCGCAGCGCATCCGCGTCCCCGCCCATGGCGTCACCCGCGTCTCGTTCACCTGCAAGGCAGGGCTGCTCAGGGGTGAACTGTCGCGTCAGGACGGCAGGCTGCGCGCCCTCTTCGAGACGCCGCCGGCCCGATTCGAGCAGCAGCTGGTCGACGGCGCGCTGCTCGCGGCGCTGAACCTCGTCCCGGAGATGCTCGATCCGAAGCTCTTGCCGCACCGCGCGCTCTCCGAGGAGGGAAACCTCTACTTGTGCCTGCGCGACCGGGCGGCGCTGGCCCGGGTACGCGGCGACCCAGGCGCGTTGCCTGCCCTCGCCGAGCGGCTGGGGGTGGTGGGATTCGTCCCGTTCGCGCTGGCGCCCAAGCCCGGGGTGGATGCCGCGCTGCGCGCCATCTTCGCCGACCACGGCGTGTCCGAGGATCCGGTCACCGGCAGCGCCTCCGGGCACCTCGCGCTGCTCCTGCAGCAGCTCGTGCCCGCCGAGCTCCCGCGCAACCTGGTCTTCACCCAGGGCGACGAGCTGGGCCGCCCCGGCCGGATCGACATCGAGCTCCGCCCCGGATCGAATCCCTCCGACCTCCGCGCCTGGATCACCGGCCCCGCCACCGTCATCCTCCGCGGCGAACTGGACCTCTGATGAAAAACGGTTTCACGCAGAGAGCGCAGAGCACGCGGAGGAGGAAAACCAAAGAATCCCGGTCCAGTGGCCATCCTTTGCGCCCTCTGCGAGCTCTGCGTGAAAAGGAAGCGAGTCGTTCGCGGCCCGTTTCCGAATCGGCTCTGATGCGGGAGCTGCGGGATGTGCACAGCGAGAAGGATGGGAGGAAGCTGGAACTGGAGAGGGCCGGGGTGAAGGGCCTGCGGTACCCGATCTGCGTGCTGGACCGGGTGAGCGGGAAGCAGCACACGGTCGCGGAGATCGACATGAGCGTGTCGCTCCCGCACCGGCGGCGCGGGGCGCACATGAGCCGCTTCGTCGAGCTGCTCAACCGGCATCGCCGCGAGATCGACATCCGCCGCTTCCGCGCGCTCTGCGCCGAGCTGCGCCGCGATCACGACGCCACGGCTGCCCACGTCACCGTGCGCTTCCCCTACTTCATCGAGAAGCGCGCCCCCGTGAGCGGCGCCAAGGGCCTCGTCGACTACTCCTGCACCTATGGCGCCAGCGTGACCGCGGGAGCCGATGAGCTGTGGGTGGCGGTCGAGGTGCCGGTGACCAGCCTCTGCCCGTGCAGCAAGGCGATCAGCCGCCACGGGGCTCACAACCAGCGCAGCGTGGTGCGGGTCAAGGTGTGGTTCGCCCGCTTTTTCTGGCTGGAGGACCTGATCGCGCTGATCGAGGAGAGCGCGTCCTGCGACCTGTACGCGCTGCTCAAGCGCCCCGACGAGAAGTGGGTCACCGAGCGCGCCTACCAGAGGCCCCGATTCGTGGAGGACCTGGTCCGCGAGGTGGGCACCCGCCTGCGCCGGGACCGGAACTTCCCCCGCTGGGAAGTCGAGGCGGAGAGCTTCGAGTCCATCCACGCGCACAGCGCGTATGCGCGCTTGTCCCACCCCGGCGCCAGGAACGGTCGAAACGCCGGAGAATCTTGACCGGGCGGGCGTTTGCAGCGACCCTCCGGGCATGATGCCGATCTTGCTGCTCGCCGCGTCCGTCTTCCTGAACGGCGTCAACATCGATGGCGTGCGCGGACAGAGCTTCGACAAGTGCCGCGCGGTGCGCATCGACGACAAGGGCAACCTCCACCTCGACTGCCCCGGCTATCAGGTGGAAAACGCCGGCGGGTCCGCCGCGGCCCCGGTGGTGCTCCCCACCATCCCGGTGGCGGGCGCGAGCCTGGTCCCGCCCAGCCTGGCCAAGCACTACTTCCTCGTCACCGAGCAGAGCGACGGCGCGGCCGCGCAGTACGACGTCGACGTGTACGTGAACTCGAAGTGGGTGCGGAAGGTCCGCAGCGGAGACGAGCAGATCGTGCTGGACATCACCCGGTTCCTCTCACGCGGACCGAACAAGCTCCTCTTCGCCGCCACCAAGCGGGCGCCCAAGGCGGGGGCGGCGACGAGCTTCGTGCGGTTCATCGTCGGCGAGGGCGAGTCGTCTGGAGCGCAGGTCCTGATCGACAACCCGCTGCTCGAGTGCAAGCGCACCGCGGCGGAGACCGACAACGTGAACGAGGAGTTCACGGTGCAGGCGCGCTGATGCTCCGGGAGGATCCCGAGCGGACGCACGTGCAGGCGCGGCGGGAAGAGATCGTCACCATCTACGAATCCGCCAACCAGCCGCTGGTCCAGACGCCCGGACGCACGGCGCAGGCGGCGCAAGCGGCCATCATCGCCTTGCGCGCGGGGCGCGCATTCGAGGTCCTGGTGGTGCTCACCTTCGCCGAGTCGCGGGAGAACGTGGTCTATGCGCCCGATGCGCCGGTGCCGCAGTCGCAACTGCAGCAGGGCGTGGACGAGGCGCTCAACTTCGCCGAGAGCATGGGGTTCATCCTGGAGAGCAACTGGGCGGGGCTCGACCAGCGGCAGAAGGACGAGATCATGAGGCGCATGAGCGCGTTCCAGCCGCCGCAGCCCAGGCAGATCGAGCCGCTTCCCGAGCGGCCGAAGGCAGGCGACGCGCTCTCCGCGGTGGCGCGCCTCTTCGCCGCCTTCGCACTGTTGCTGCTTGCCGCGGGCCCGCTGGCCTGCAGCGGTGTGAGCGCCGAGCAGCGCCGCCGGAGCGCCGAGATCCACTACGACCTGGGGACGAACCTGCTCCAGAACGGCGACGTGCAAGGTGCCCTGAAGGAGTACCTGGACGCGCTGAAGGAGGACGAAGACCTGCCGCAGACCTACAACGCGCTGGGTCTCCTCTATGCATACTCGCTGGCGCGCCCGGAGCAGGCGGAGGAGCACTTCAGGAAGGCCATCGCGCTGGACAAGGACTTCTCCGAGGCGCGCAACAACCTGGGCACCTTCTACGTGGCGCGAGGGCGATTCGCCGAGGCCATCCCCCAGTTCGAGCGGGCGCTGGGCAATCCGCTCTACCGGGACCGGATGATCGCCGAGACCAACCTGGGCTGGGCGCTCTACAAGACCGGCGAGGCGGAGAAGGGGATGCGGCGCATCGAGGCCGCCCTGGCGATCGCGCCCAAGTATTGCCTGGGCTGGCGGCAGCTCGGCTCCATCCACGCCGAGCGCGGCGAGCTGCCGGCCGCCGGCGACGCATTCGCGAAGTACGCGGCGTCCTGCCCGGACACCGCCGATGCGCACCTCCAGTCGGGGAAGATCCTCGCCCGGCAGACGCGGGCCGCGGAGGCCCGGGTCGCCTTCCAGCGCTGCGCGGGCTCGAAGGACGACCGCGAATCGAACGTGGCCAGGGAGTGCCAGCGCCTGCTGCGCGAGCTTACGCCCTAGCTGCCGCCGATGGGGCGGCGCTACGCTCTTCACGGCGCGGACGTTCCGGACAGATCGCCGCCCCGATCGGGCGGCGTTGCGACTACAGTGGGCGCGTGGATACCCGGGCGGAGCGCCTGGCCGCGATCGTGCTGCGCACGGTCGCGTACGGCGAGAGCGACGTCATCGCCCACCTCCTGGTCCGCGGCCGGGGCAGGGTGTCGGCGTTCGCGCGCGGCGCCCGGTCCAGCCGGAGGCGGTTCGGGGGCGCGCTCGAGCCGTTCCAGCTGGTCGAGGTGCTGCTCGCGGAACGCAGCGGGCAGGATCTCTGGATGCTGCGCGAGGCGGCCGTGGCCGAGGCGTACGGAGGCCTGCGCGAGGACTTGTACCGCATCGCTCACGCGGGCTACGCCGCCGAGCTGGCGCACGAGCTGTCGCGCCCGGCGGAGCCCGCCGACGAGCTGTTCGCGCTGCTCGCCGAATTCCTGCACCGGCTGGCCACCGGCCCCGCCACCAGCGCGCGCCTGCGCGCCCTGGAGCTGCGCGCGCTGTCCGCAGCGGGGCTTTCGCCCGAGCTGTCCGCCTGCGCGCGGTGCGGCGAGGCGGTGCCGTGGGGAAAGGCGGCCTTCGATGCCGGTGCGGGCGGTCTCGCCTGCGGGCGGTGCGCGCATCCGGGGGCGCTGCTTCTCACCGCGGGAGCTCGCGCGGCGCTGGGCCAGCTGCAGCGCGCGGGGCTCTCCGCCGCCGACGCGCCCTTGTCCGCCGACGGCAGCGGCCGCCCGGCGGATCCGCGCGCGTTCGAGGACGCCTGCGCCCAGGCTGCCCGGCCGATGTCCGCGTTCCTGCTCCACCACCTGGGGCGAACGCCGCGCAGCGCGGCCTTCGCGCAGCAGGTGGGAGCGCCGCCCTGAAGTCCCCACCTTCGTGCACCGCGGAATCCTCGAGGGACGGGCGCGGCCCTCAAGCGGCCGGCGGATGCGCCGATACCTGCCCTGGGAGGTCTGCCATGGCGCGGGTCAGCAATGTCGTGCTGCTCAACCAGCACCCGGTCGAGCAGGCGCTGCTGCGCTATTTCCTCTCCAGCGAGGGAGTGGCGTCGAGCTCGCTCAGCCCGCGCGCCGGCCTCGAGGCCCTCGCCGCGATGGCGCCGGACCTGGTGATCGCCGATGCGGGAGGGGCGCACGGCTGCGCCCAGCTGCGCCAGCGGCTCCCCGATGCGCGCATCGTCGCGCTCGCCGAAGCCGGCGATGTGGAAGGCGCCGACGCCGTGCTCCGCAGGCCGCTCGACTTCCACCGGCTGAACCGGGACCTGCGGCCGCTGCTCGAGGCGAGCGCGCAGGCGGGCTCGCAACTGCGGCGGCGCGTCCTGCTGGTCGACGACGATACCGACGTGCTGGAGGTGACGCGCAAGACGCTGGAGGCGGCCGGGTGCTCGGTCACCTGTATCGCCGATTCCAGCGAGGTGCTGCGCGCTCCGCGGGGCGACGGCTACGACCTGGTGCTGCTGGATCTGTTGATGCCCGACGTGGACGGCCTGCAGCTCTGCTCCCTGCTCCGGAAGCGCTACGGCGAGGACCTGCGCATCTGCATGATCACCGCCGCCAACGACCCGGAGGCGATCAAGCGCGCCGCCCAGGTCGGCGCCGATGGCTGGCTGACCAAGCCGATCCGGAAGGCGGAGCTGCTCGCCCTGGTGGGGTTGGGCGAGCGCGGCGGGCCACAGAAGCAGCAGAAAAACGGCCGGCCGAGCGCGGTGCCCGCGCCGTTCACGCGGCAGCCGGGCAAGGCTCCGCGTCCGCCGCACGTGCTGGTGGTCGACGACGACCGCGACGTGCTCGAGTACTGCCGCGCCGTGCTGGCCGGGGGCGGAGCGGTGGTGGACGCCATCCAGGATCCCTCCTCGTTCCGGGACGTGCTGCCGCCGGGCGGGTCCTACGATCTGGTCCTCATCGACATCTTCATGCCGGGAATGGACGGGATCGAGCTCTTGCGGCGCTTCTCCGCGGACGTGCGCAACTGCGCATCGAAGCTCTACGTGATCACCGCGGCCGACGATGAGGCGCTGCGCGCGCTGGCGCAGCGGAGCGGCGCCGACGGCTACCTCACCAAGCCGCTCAAGCAGAAGGCGCTGCTCGAGCTGCTCGCGGCTTGAAAGGGCGGAGGACCATGGCGCGCATCCTGGTGGTCGACGACGATCCCGACATCCGGTTCGTCGCGCGGCTCGCCCTCAAGCGCGGCAAGCACGAGGTGACGGTGGCGGACTCCGGGCGCGCCGCGCTCGCGCACCTCGACTCCGGCGCCGCGTGCGATCTCATCCTCTGCGACCGGATGATGCCCGAGATGAGCGGGGTGGAGACGCTGGCGGAGGTGCGGCGCCGCCGCGCCGACGTGCCCTTCGTCTTCCTCACCGCCAAGGCGCAGAAAGAGGAGATCGACGAGGGCCTGCGCCTGGGCGCGAGCCGCTACCTGACCAAGCCTTTCGAGCCCGCCGAGCTGCTCGGCGAGGTGAACGGCATCCTCGGTCAGTGAGCCGGATCCTTCCCATCCCGCTGCCGGGGTCGCGCACGGCGCCCGGCCTGCCCACGCGCACCGTCGAGGAGCTGGAGGAGGAGCACGAGCGCCTGGAAGCCACCGTGCGCGCGCTGCGCGGCGCGCTGCGCGTGGTCGAGAACGTTTCCAGCGCGTTCCAGCGCGAGCGTATCCTCGCCGCGGTCACCGACGCGCTCACCCGCAGCCTGGGCGCCGCGGCCGCGCGCGTCTGGCTGGTGGGACCTGGCGACAGCTGCGGCTCCTGCGAGCTGGCGGACCGCTGCCACAACCGGAAGAGCTGCCTGCACCTCGTGGAGCATGGCGGGCTGGGCCCGCTCGACCGCGTCCTGCGGCGGGTGCCCATCGGCGACTTCTCGGTCGGCCGGGTGGCCGCGCAGGGCGGCATGATCACCTCCGACCGGCTGGAAGAGGAGCCCGGGCTGGCCGACCCTGACTGGGCGCGCATCGAGCGTCTCAAGTCGTTCGCCGGATATCCACTCCTCCACGAGGGCCGCCTGGTGGGCGTGGTGGCGATGTGGAGCCGCGACCGGCTGCGCGACGAGGTGCTGGAGGCGCTGCGGATCCTCGCGCGCCACGCCGCCACCGCCATCGCCGGCGCCCAGCTCATCCAGGACGTCCGCGCGGAGAGCGAGAAATCGCAGGCGGCCACCCGGCAGATCGAGGCGCTGGTGCAGGCCTCGCGCAGCGGCATCCTGCTGGTCGACCGGCACTCCCGGGTCGCCTTCGTCAACTCGGCCTTCCGCCGGTTCTTCGGGCTGGACGATCACGAGCTGACCGGCTGGCCGGTGGCCGCGGTGGAAGCCTCGGTGAAGCCGGTGCTGGGCCAGCAACCGCTGCGCGGAGAGGACCGCGAGCTGGAGGTGCAGCTCCCCGGAGAGTCCAAGCCGCGCGTGCTGCGCGCCTACTCGGCGCACGTGGCGGGGACGTCGGGGGAGCCGATCGGATGGATGGGCGTCTTCGACGACGTGACCCACGACCGCGAGGTGGACCGGATGAAGACCGAGTTCATCTCCACCGTCTCGCACGAGCTGCGCACGCCGCTGACCAGCATCAAGGCCTCGATGGCGCTCCTGCTCGACGGGAACGCGAGCCTGGACGAGGAGGCCTCCGAGCTGGTGCAGGTGTCGAAGCGCAACGCGGACCGGCTGGTCCGGCTGGTGAACGACATCCTCGACGTGAGCAAGATCGAGGCGGGGCGGCTGCAGCTCGACCTGCAGGACCGCGAGGTCGCGCCGGTCTGCGCCGAGGCAGTCGCCGGCATCGACGGGTTCGCGCAAAAAGTCGGCGTCGCGGTGCGCCCGCGCATGGAGCCCGGGCTTCCGCGCGTGCGGGCCGACTGGGACCGGGTGGTCCAGGTGCTGACCAACCTGCTCTCCAACGCGCTCAAGTTCGCGCCGCGCGGCAGCGAGGTGGACCTCCTCGTTTCGCCTCGCGAGGGCGGCGTCCTCTTCGAAGTGCGCGACCGCGGCCCGGGCATCCCGCGCGACTTCCGCGACAAGCTGTTCACCAGGTTCGCCCAGTCCGACCGCGCCAAGCGGGAGCAGGAAGGGACGGGGCTGGGCCTCGCCATCTGCCGCGCGCTGGTCCTGGCGCATGGCGGCGAGATCTGGGTGGAGAGCGAGCCGGGGCAGGGCGCGTCGTTTTTCTTCACGCTCCCGGCTGCCCCCGGGTAGCCTTAGGATTCTCCCATGGCCCGCGAAGAACAAAGTGGCGCGCCGCAGCCGGCCGAGGAACCGGTCGACCGCGAATTGCTCGAGCACTACCTCGCCGGCGCGGGTGAGAAGCTCGCCGCCGTAGACGCGGCGCTGGGCTCGGCCCGGACGGGCGACGCCGGCGCGCGCGATGCGCTTCGCCGGGCGCTGCACAAGCTGGCCGGCAGCGCCGGCACGTACGGATTCACCGAGCTGGGCGCGCAGGCGCGGGTCCTGGAAAAGCGTATCCAGTCGGCGGACGAGCCGCTCGCCGAGGACCTCCTGCTGGACGCGGTCGCCTTCCGCCGCGAGCTGGAGGACGCCTTCGAGGAAGCGCGCGCCAGGCTCGCCGGCGGACCGCCGCCGGCGCTCTCGGCGGTCCGGCAGAAGCTGGTCGTGGCGGTGATCGGCGGCGGGCTCGAGGACCCGTTCGGCGAGGAGCAGGCGCACGCGGTCGGGGCGGCGCTGGCGCGCGCCGGCACGCACCTCGTCTGCGGCGGACTGGGCGGCTGCATGGCGGCGGCGGCGCGCGGCTACCGCGAGAGCAGCGGGGACGGGATCGTCCTCGGCATCCTGCCCGGCGCGTGGCGCCACGAGGCGAATCCGTGGATCGACCTGCCCATCCCGACGGGCGTCGGCGACGCCCAGTCGGCCCTGGTCGCGATGGCGGTCGACGGCGCCATCGTGGTGGGCGGCGGGGGTGGCACGCTCAGCGAGATCGGCCTGCTTCTCCGGGACGGCAAGCCGGTGGTGGCCCTCCCGCACACCGGCGGCGCCGCCGAGATGGTCGGCGGCCGCAAGCTCTACAAGCACGAAGTCATGGCCTCGTCGACTCCTGCCGACGCCGTCCTGAAACTCCTCCGCGCCCTCTCCGAACGGCCAAACCTGGCGAAGCGCTGAAAAGCTGTTTCACGCAGAGCACGCAGAGGGCGCAGAGGTTTCTGTTTCTTTTGCGAGCTGCGCTCGGACGCGGTTGCCCGATCGGGCACCCGAACCAGATCCTCTGCGGGCTCTGCGCGCTCTGCGTGAGATGTTTTTAGCCGGGTTCTCAGCCGGTGATGGCTTGCCACATTTCCAGGGCGGCGGCGGAGGGGTTTTCGGAGCCGAGGATGCTGCGGATGCAGGCCACGCCGTGGGCGCCGGCGTTGATGGCGCGCTTCGCCCGGGCGGGGGTCAGCCCGCCGATGGCGAACACGGGCACCGAGGCGGCCCTGGTCGCCTCGTGCAGCGCGGTCATCCCTTGCGGCTTCTTGCCCGGCGTCTCCCACACGGGGCCGAATACGGCGAAGTCCGCGCCCTCCTGCGCCGCGGTCGCGACCTGTTCCTTCGTGTGGCAGCTCCGTCCGATGAGCGCGCCGGGGCCGAGGTGGCGCCGGGCGTCGCCGACGCGCGGACCGTCCGCGGGCAGGTGGACGCCGTCCGCGCGCGCCGCCTTCACCACCTCGAGCCGGCTGTTCACCAAGAGCGGCGCCTTCGCGGACCGGCACAGCGGCAACAGCGTGCGCGCAAGCTCCAGCAGCTCCGCGGGCGAGAGGTCCTTCTCGCGCAACTGCACCGCGGCCGTCCCGATGGGAAGGACGGAGAGGGCGGCCGCGACGGCGCCAGGCAGATCGGGGATCGCGAGGCGGTCGGTGACCAGGTAGATGCGGACCAATCACACCCGCATATCAGATCAGGCCGGTCACGGGGCTGGACGCGCTCCCGTAGAGCTTCCGCGGTATACGGCCGGCACGGTACGCGAGACGTCCCGCCTCGGTAGCTAGCTTCATCGCCGCCGCCATCGCGACCGGATCCTGCGCGCCGCTGATCGCCGTGTTCACCAGGAGGCCCGCCACTCCCAGCTCCATGCAGATCGCGCAGTCGCTCGCCGTGCCCACGCCGGCGTCCACGATGACCGGCACCTTCGCCTGCTCGAGGATCATCTGCAGGCTGTAGGGATTGCGCAGCCCGAGGCCGCTGCCGATCGGCGCGCCCAGCGGCATCACCGCGGCGCAGCCGGCGTCCTCCAGCTTGCGGCAGAGGACGGGGTCGTCGCTGCAGTAGGGCAGCACGGCGAATCCTTCGGCGATGAGCATCTTCGCCGCGCGCAGCGTCTCCTCGCCATCGGGCAGGAGCGTCTTCTGGTCGCTCAGCACCTCGAGCTTGACCAGCGGCCTGGGCCCGCCGATCTCCAGCTCGCGGGCGAGCCGCAACGTGCGGACGGCCTCGTCCGCGGTGAAGCATCCCGCGGTGTTGGGGAGCAGCACGCACTCCGGCGGGATCCAGTGGAGGAGCGACTTCTCGCCTTTCGCCGAGAGGTCCAGCCGGCGGACGGCGACGGTGACCATCTGCGCCCCGGAGGCGAGGATGGCCGTCTGCATGGTGGGGAAGTCCTTGTACTTGCCGGTCCCCACCACCAGGCGCGAGCTGAACCGGTGCTCGCCCAGCGAGAGCTCGTCGGACATGGTCCTATCCTCCGCCCACGAAGGTGACGATCTCGAGCACGTCCCCCGGCGCGAGCTTCTCCTCCCCGTGCCGGGCGCGCTTCACCACCGCCCCGTTGCGCTCGACGGCGACCCGCTCGGCGCGCACGCCCAGGTGGCGCAGCAGGCCGGCCACGGTGAGCCCCTCGGGCACCTCGGTGCGCTCTCCGTTCACGGTGGCCTGCATGCGGGCTGAATAGGCGGGCCGCCTCCCTGGGTCAAGGCGGGACCCTCGTCGCGGCTCCGGTGGTCGGGCGCACCGGGTGTGCCTTGTGCGTCCGCCGGGGCGGTGCAACACTCCGCCTTTCCGACCCACCCGAGGGCCTGCTTGGACATCGCCCACCTGCTCCGCCAGGTCTCGATCTTCCGCGAGCTTCCGGCGGAAGTGCTGGCCGACCTTGCGACGCGCGTGCGCCCGCGCTCCGCCGAGGCCGGATCGGTGATCGTCAACGCCGAGGAGCCGGGCGATTCGCTGTTCGTCATCTCCCGCGGGAAGGTCAAGGTGGTGCTCTACGGCGAGACCGGCCGGGAGATCATCTTGAGTCTCCTGCACGCCGGCGACTTCTTCGGCGAGATGTCGCTGCTCGACCGGCAGCCCCGCTCGGCCAACGTGGTCGCGGTCGAGAACGCCGATCTCCTCTCCCTCGACCACGAGGCGTTCCGGACCCACCTGGCCACCCATCCCTCCACCGCGCTGGCGGTGCTGGCGGAGATGTCGCGCCGGCTCCGCCACGCAGACGAGGTGATCGGCAACCTCGCGCTGCTCGACGTCTACGCGCGGGTGGCGCGGACCATCCGCGAGCTGGCGCACAAGCAGGGCGAGCCGGCGGACGGCGGACTGCTCATCCGCGAGCGGCCGACGCAGCAGGAAATCGCCGGTCTGATCGGCACCTCCCGAGAGACCGTATCGCGGGCCCTGAACGACTTCACCCGCCGGGGACTCCTCGAGATGCAGGGGAAGCAGATCCTCGTGCGCTGGAACTTCCTGCGGAAGGTCGACGACGCCGCATAGCTCGAGCGGCGCCGGAGGGGCGCCCTGCTAGAATGCGCGCGTGCCGATCTACCGGGTCAGCAAGCAGCTGTGGTTCTGCGCCGCTCACCAGGTGCGCCTCAGCGAGACGCGTTGCGAGGCGCTCCACGGACACAACTACCGGGTGGTGGTGCACGCGGAGGCCGGCGAGCTGGACCCGACCAGCTACGTGCTGGATTTCGGCGCGCTCAAGTCGGCCGCCGTGCAGGCCACCGGACGCTTCGATCACCGCAACATCAACGAGGTGGCCCCCTTCACCGAGGGTGGCCGCAATCCGACGGCGGAGGAGCTGGCGCGCTTCATCGCGGAGGAGCTGAGCCGCAAGCTCGACGACCGCCGCGTGCGCATCTGCAAGGTGGAGGTCTTCGAGACCGAGAACAACCGCGCGGAGTACTGCCCATGAAGAGCGTGTCCGCCAGGCCGCGAGGCCGTCTGATGCGCAACGGCGTCCAGGGGCGCGCGCCGGCCACCTTCGAGCCGCGCTTCCGCAGCGGAGTCCCCGCCAAGGTGGAGGGCGCGCTGGCGGCCGCCGTGATCGCGGCGGTGCTGGCGATCTTCTATTACCTCCTGGTGAAGCTCCCCGGACCCCTGGTGGTGCACGTCGAAGACGATACGCACCAGGGCGTGATGAACGCCAAGGTGGTCTGCGACGGTCCCGACGGAAAGCGCTTCAGCGCCTTGACCGACGTGTTCGGCGAGGCGAAATGGCCGGGACTCGCTCAGGGCGCCTGGCGGTGCGAAGCGCTGCCTCCGCCCAAGTTCCACACCGGCGCGCTGGTCGGCCATGCCACGGTGGTTCCGCGCAAGCCCGCGATGTGGATGGCGCGGGTGGAGCGTCCCACCGTCGCCGTGGTGCAGGTGGTCCGTCCGCGCGGAGAGCCCCGGGCCGCTCCTGCCGTCCGCGCGGTGTGCGAAGCGGTGCCGGGCGACGATGCGCCCCCCACCTGGGAGGGGCGCGCGGGACTGCTCGACGGGCGCGCCACGCTGTACCTGCCGCATGGCCGGGCGTGCCGCATCGGCCTGACGCGTCCGGAGCTGCCGCCGACGGCGCCCGGGCCGGTCACCGGTGCCAGGCTCGCCTGCGAATCCAGCCCGTGCACGCCCGAGCTACGCGGAGGGGTGGGCGAGGAGCTGCACGTGGTGCTCGCGCCGAACCCCGAGCAGTGGCAGGCTGCCCGGCCGCCGCCGGAACCCGAGTAGGCCTCGAGCGGTCAGCTCCGTCCGGCGAACACGTCCATCACGTCGCGGAGCAGCTTCAATCCCTCGTCGCGCGGCCGCTGGAAGCTGTTGCGGCCCATGATGGAGCCGAACGCGCCGCCGTCGCGCAGCCCGCGCACCTCCTGGAGGATCTCGTCGGTGCCCTTCGCCTCGCCGCCCGAGAAGATCACGATGCGCTTCCCGTTGAAGGAGCTCTGCACCACGTGGCGCACGCGGTCGGCCAGGCTCTTGATGGGGATGTTGTGCTTCTCGAAGACCTTCTGCGCCTCGGGCTGGTAGATGAACTCGGTGGGCGGCTTGACCTTGACCACGTGCGCGCCGAGCTCGCAGGCGATGTGGGCGGCGTACCCGGCCACGTCCACCGCCGTCTCGCCCTTCTTGTCCGTGATGCCCTCTCCGCGCGGGTAGCTCCACACCACCACCGCCAGGCCGCGCTCCTTCGATTCCTCGGTCAGCGCGCGGAGCTCCTCGTACATCGTGTTCCGCGCCGACGACCCCGGGTAGATGGTGAAGCCGATGGCGACGCAGCCCAGGCGCGCCGCGTCCTTCACGCTGCCGGTGACGGCGGAGCAGGGCGGATGGCCCTTCGATAGCGTGTCGCTGTCGTTGAGCTTCAAGATGAGCGGGATCTGGCCGGCGTACTTCCCGGCCACGGCCTCCAGAAAGCCGAGCGGCGCGGCGTACGCGTTGCAGCCGGCGTCGATGGCGAGCTGGATGTGGTACTCGGGATCGTATCCGGCGGGATTGGGGGCGAAGGAGCGCGCGGGCCCGTGCTCGAAGCCCTGGTCGACCGGCAGGATGACCATCTTCCCCGAGCCGGCGAGCCGGCCGTGGTTGAGCAGGCGGGCGATGTTGGTCTTGGTGCCCGGGTTGTCTGAAGGGTACCAGCTCAGGATCTCGCGGACGCGCGCAGTGAATTCCATGTCGGCCTCTCGGAATCGAAGTGCCGCGAGGCTACCAGCCGCGAGGCGCAAGGTTCAAGGAACTCCGTGCCTGCCCTGTCGAGAACCGGGCGGGCGGACGGCGTCGTGAAGGCGCGGGTACGGGCGCGTGGGGCCCGCGCTGACCGCGATCACTTGGGGGGTCGAGGGGGGAGCGAGCTCCCCCCTTGTGGAGGCGCCGAAGGCGCCGGATCGAAGAGAGCCACGTCGCTGCGGAAGCGGTCAACTTGAGCGAGCTGTGCCGTCACGAACCCGTGACGGCGTCGGCTTCGATCTCGATCAG
>Ga0137409_10000148_pt1 | contig 68290 bp, 64 predicted proteins | sample CZODoug1_16funga_FD_122059 | JGI IMG/M metagenome (GOLD analysis project Ga0137409, IMG submission 122059) | Vadose zone soil fungal communities from Angelo Coast Range Reserve, California, USA - CZODoug1_16fungal (Hybrid Assembly) | ecosystem: Environmental > Terrestrial > Soil > Vadose zone... | reverse complement strand
GGAGAGCTGGCCGAGCGGCTGAAGGCACCTGATTCGAAATCAGGAGTACCCGCAAGGGTATCGGGGGTTCGAATCCCTCGCTCTCCGCCAAATCATGACCTGGCCGGCTCCGGGATGGGCGGGGTTCCGTCGCCAGGCTCGACCTCGCCATCTTCGAGCCCGAGTTGGCCCTCCCCCTCCTCGACCACCTCGGTAGGCTCGAGCTCGACGGGGACTGGAGTCGCCGCGGCCGGGAAGCGCCCGGTGGCTTGCATCTCGCGCTCGAACTCCTCCACGTCGAAGTCGGTGAGGAGAGCCACGAACGGCAGCCGCTGGGCCTCGATGCCCGGGTAGCTGGCAGCCAGCAGATCGGCCACTTCCCAGGGCGCGCGGACCGCGTCGGCGACGAGGATCCACACGCCTCCGCTCTCCGGCAGCCGGACGTTCCGGCCGATGAGCGCCAGATAGCCGAGGACCCGGTTCAGGAAATAAGCCGTCTTGGACGCACGCTTATCCATCCATCATGGCAAGTAGATTCGGTCGGTCTGCCGCGCAAGGGGGCGGGAGTGGACACTGTTGCCTGCATGGCGCACACGAGCGGCCGACCCGTTGCGGCGGGCCCGGTGTCCCGTTAGCTTGCGAACGCACTGCACCCCATCCGCGAGCGCGTTCGTGATATGCGGTTCCGACCCGGAAGGGGCGCTGGACCGGGGACCGGGCGACGGCGGGTCGTGAACCCGCCAGGCCCGGAAGGGAGCAACGGTAGCGGCTTCAACCGTGTGCCCGGTCTCCGGTCCAGCGCCTCGCGGGCATCCATCCGATGACCACTCCGTACCTCGTCCTCGCGCGCAAGTACCGGCCGCAGCGCTTCGCCGACCTCACCGGCCAGGAGCACGTGGTCCGCACCCTCTCGAATGCGCTGCGCACCGGCCGCGTGGCGCACGCGTTCCTCTTCACCGGCCCGCGCGGGTGCGGCAAGACGACCAGCGCCCGCATCCTCGCCCGCGCGGTCAACTGCGTGAACGGCCCGACCGCCGAGCCCTGCGGCGCCTGTGGGCCGTGCATCGACATCGCCGCGGGCACCGACATCGACGTGCAGGAGATCGACGCCGCCTCCAACAACGGCGTCGACGACGTGCGGGCGCTGCGCGAGGCGGCCAAGTACCTGCCGGCGCGCGCCCGCTACAAGATCTACATCGTGGACGAGGTGCACATGCTGAGCGGCGCCGCGTTCAACGCGCTGCTCAAGACCCTCGAGGAGCCGCCCGGGCACATCAAGTTCCTGCTGGCGACGACCGATCCGCAGAAGCTTCCGGCGACCATCCTCTCGCGCGTGCAGCGGCACAATTTCCAACTGGTGCCGCTGGGAAAGATCGTCGTGCGGCTGCGCGAGATCGCCCTGGCGGAAGGCGTGCAGGTGGCCGACGCGGCGCTCTCGCTGGTCGCGCGGCAGGCGGCAGGATCGATGCGCGACGCGCTGAGCCTGCTCGACCAGCTCTTCGCCGCGCACGCCGGCGCGGAAGAGATCGGCGAAGCCGAGGCGGTCGAGACCCTCGGGGCGCTCGACCAGGGCGTAGTGGCGGCGATCGTGCGCGCCGTGCTGCGGCGCGATCCCGCGGCGGCGCTGCAGGGCGTGGTCCGCGCGTACGAGGCGGGCGCCGACTTCAAGCGGCTCGCCGAGGAGCTGGCCGCCCGCGCCCGCAACCTGGTACTGGCTGCGCTTCCGGGCGTGAAGCAGGATCTCCCCGACCACGAGCTGCGCGCCCTCGCCACGGAGGCGGGCGAGCACGACCCAGCGCAGCTCGCGCGCGTGTTCGAGCTGCTCCAGCAGGGGCAGGACGACGTGGCCAAGGCGGCGAGCCCGCGCCACGCGCTGGAGGTCGCGCTGCTTCGCGCGGTCCATCTGGCACCCTCGGGCGCGCTCCCCGAGCTGGTGCAGAAGGTGGAGCAGCTCTCGTCGCGGCTCGGAGGAGGGGCGCCGGCCAGGCCATCCATTCCGCCGCGCGCCCCTGCCTCGGGGGCGCGCACGCTGGCCGAGAACGGCGCCGCGCTGCGCGCCACCGCGCGGACAGAGGGTGAACCGGCAGAAGGGCCCTCGGACGCAACCTCGCCACCGAGCACGAACGCGACCCCGAGCACGACCTCGACCTCGAACGCGACCCCGACCTCGAACGCGACCCCGACTGCGAATGGCCCGCACCCCGTCGCCTCTGACCCGGCCGCATCGCTGGAGCAGCGCTGGCGCGTCCTTGTCGACTCCGTCCGATCCGCGCGCAAGATGAAGGAGGCGTCCGCGCTCGAAAAGGCGATCCCGATCAGCATCGAAAACGGAACGGTCGCGATCGGGTTTCGGAGCCGGGGCGACGCCGTGTTGCTGGAGGACAAGGACGCCCGCCTCGCGGTCGAGGCCGCCTTCGCCCGAGCGCTGGGGACCAAGGCCGCGCTGCGCATCGAGCAGGCGCCCGAGGCGCCGCAGGCCAGCCTGCACGACGAGAAGGAGCGCGCCCGCAAGGAACGCAAGGTCCAGCGCCTGCAGGCCGGCCGGGAGCACCCCGGCGTCCGCACGGCGGTGGAAGTTCTCGGCGGCGAGATCGAAGATGTGAGAGACCTCGGCGAGGAGTAGGCGATGGCCGGCTTCGACTTGAACGCGCTCTTCCAGCAGGCGCAGCAGATCCAGGAGCAGATGAAGCGGGCCCAGGAGGAGCTGGCCCGCAAGGAAGTCACTGGCACGGCCGGCGGCGGGATGGTGACGGTCACCGCGAACGGGAAGGGCGAGCTGCTCAAGGTGCAGATCGATCCCAAGGTGGTCGATCCCAAGGACGTGGCGATGCTCGAGGACCTGATGCTGGCGGCGGTCAACTCGGCGCTGCGCGCGGCGCAGCAGCTGGCCCAGGCGCAGGGCGGCCCGCTGGCGAGCCTCAAGGACATGTTCCCCGGAATGGTGCCCTGAAACCCGCGGACCCGATCGCCCGGCTCACGGTGTTGCTCGCCAGGCTCCCCGGGGTCGGCGAGAAGACCGCGCAGCGGCTCGCCTTCCACATCCTCGAGTCGCCGCCCGAGTACGCGCGCGACCTCGCCGACGCGCTCTCCTCGCTGGAGCGCGAGGTGCGCTTGTGCTCGACCTGCTGCAACCTGACCGCGCAGGACCCGTGCGCGATCTGCGCCGATCCACAGCGCGACGCGAAGATGATCTGCGTGGTCGAGTCGGTCCCCGATCTGCTCGCGGTGGAGCGCACGCGTGAGTTCCGCGGGCGCTATCACGTGCTGCACGGGGCGCTCTCGCCGCTGGACGGCGTCGGTCCCGATCAGCTGAAGCTGAAGGAGCTGGTCTCGAGGCTGCACGGCGAGGTGCAGGAAGTGATCGTCGCCACCGATCCGACCGTGGAAGGAGAGGCGACCGCGCTCTACCTGACGCGATTGATCAAGCCATTGGGCGTGCGCGTCACGCGGATCGCGCAGGGCATGCCCATGGGCGGCGCGCTGGAGTACGCCGATCAAGTCACGCTCGCGCGCGCGCTTTCCGGGCGTCGCGAAGTGTAGTCGCCCGTCGCACTCGCGCGCCTGAAAACGCTGAGAGCGGCAATTTGCTCGGGATGTGTCGCTCTGTTAGCGTCGACGCACCGATCCAACTCGGCGAGGTCTAAAGCGAATGCAGCCGCAGATGGTCATGTACGACGAGGAGTTCCAGCAGATCAGCGCGGTCTGCGAGCGCCTGGCGCGCGAAGCGAACGCGAAGATCGTCTTCCTCGTCGACAAGAACGGGCAGCTCATCGCTTCGGTCGGAGCCACGCAGGACCTGGACACCACCTCGCTCGCTTCGCTGACCGCGGGGAACATCGCCGCGACCGGCGGGCTCGCCAAGCTGATCGGCGAGAAGGAATTCTCCATCCTCTTTCACGAGGGAGAGCGCGACAACCTCCACATTTCCGTGATCGGCGGCCGAGTCATCCTGGTGGTCATCTTCGACACGCGCAGCTCGCTGGGCCTGGTCCGGCTGCGCGTGAAGAAGGCGTCGGACGAGCTGAACAAGATCTTCGACGGGCTCCTGAAGAAGGTGCAGGTGCCCGGCGCCGGCTCGCCGTTCGCCGAGATCACCGACGACGACATCGACAACCTCTTCAGCGAGTAAGGGGCGCCGCCGGAATGTCTTTCATCAATTACAGCTCGCGCGAGATCAACTGCAAGATCGTCTATTACGGCCCCGGCTTGTGCGGGAAGACCACCAACCTGCAATACATCTACGCGAACACCAACCAGAACGCGAAGGGCAAGATGATCTCCCTCGCGACCGAGACGGAGCGCACGCTCTTCTTCGACTTCCTGCCCCTCTCGCTGGGAGAGATCCGCGGATTCAAGACGCGCTTCCACCTCTACACGGTCCCCGGGCAGGTCTTCTACGACGCGTCCCGCAAGCTGATCTTGAAGGGCGTCGACGGCGTGGTCTTCGTCGCCGACAGCCAGGTGGAGCGCACCGAGGCGAACGTCGAGTCGGTGGAGAACCTGCGGACCAACCTGGCCGAGCAGGGATACGACCTCGACAAGATCCCGTACGTGATCCAGTACAACAAGCGCGACCTCCCCAACGCGGCGCCGCTCGACGAGCTGCGCGATCTCCTCAACCCGCGGGGCGTGCCCGACTTCGAGGCCGTCGCTCCGAAGGGTGACGGCGTCTACGACACCCTCAAGGCGATCGCTCGACTCATCCTCACCGAGCTGAAGAAGGGCACCTAGTCGCCGCCGTATTCTGCGGCGCTACGCTCTTTCATGGCGCGGACGGTATGGGATGCGCTCAGGCGCTGGCGGCTGCCACCTGGGTGCTGAGCGCCCGGTTCACCGATTGGACGATCTGCTCGAGGTCGTAGGGCTTGCAGAGCAACTCGACGACGTCGGACGGCCCGATCAGCTCGTCGAGGGCCCTCTTGTTGGTGGTGGTCACCACGAACGCGCGGCCCTGCATCACCTTCGAGTTCCGCATCACTCGCAGGAAGGTCCAGTTCGTGTCGTACGGCGGCGCCACGTCGTAGACGATCACGTCCGGGTGGTGCTGCTCGACGAACTCCACCAGGTCGATGCGCCCCCGCTTCAGATCGTCGACGTGGGCGACCACCGTCAGATAGCCGGCGTCCTGCAGCGCCTCGCGAACGAGGTCCAGCACCTCGGGATTGGTGTTGAAGATTGCGACGATCTTCTGGTCGGCGGCGGGGTCGGCCACTTCACCCTCCGTTCGCGTGGCCCGGCTGTTCAGACATTGCGCAGCGCGTCCCCCATGCGCAAGGGGCGATGCGTGCGGCTGCCCGCCCGTGCAGCGCTCCCGAAACGGTCGCCTCAGGATCCGGGCGTGAGCGGCAGCTCCAGGGTGAGCGCGCAGCCGTCGCGCGGCATGGCGCGTACCTTGACTTCGCCGCCGTGCGCGCGGGCGGCCCTTCGTACGAGCGCCAGCCCGCTCACGCTGCCCAGGCGCCCGTCCGGCCGCTTCCTGCACCGGTCCACGAGCAGCGCGAGCCGGGCCGCTTCGCGGCGCTTCGCGCACTGCATGCGCACCGTGGCGCCGCGCCGGGAGAGGTCCAGCGCGACGCGGACCAGCGCGCGGACCGCGGGGCGCATCAGCCGGGTGTCGCCGTTGAACTCCACCCGCGAAGGCTTGTCCAGCACGAATTGCACGCCGCGCTCGCGCGCCTCCGGCTCGGTGTCGCCGCGCGCTTCCGCCGCCATGCGATCCAGCTTGATACGCGACAGGCGCAAGCCGCCCTGCGCGAGTAGCTCGTCGACCAGGGTGTCCTCGAGGCCGGCGCGCAGGCGCGCCAGGCTGTCCTCGAGCAGGCGCACCCCGCGCGAATCGCGCATCTCGCCGCGCTTCTGCAACAGCCCCAGCGCGAGCTGGGCCGCGGTCATCGAGTTGCGCATCTGGTGTCCCAGGCGGGCGAACCGGTCGCCATCCCGGCGGCGCCGGTCGAGCTCCCCCTCGAGCTGCTGGCGGACCAGTACCTCCATGGCCGCATGCGCGAGCGAGTCGGAGAGCCGCCGCTGCTTCTCGGCGGAGAGAGACGGGTCGTGCTCCAGCACCGCGTCGAAGAGGAAATCCGCGAGCAGGCTGCCCTGCACGGCCGCGCGCCGTCCGCCGGCGGTCGGGGCCGGCGTTCCCGCCACGGGCAGCCGGAAGCGCTTCTCCAACGCGTCTCCGGCGGCGTCGAGCAGCGGGGGCAGCAAGTGCGAGGTCGCGTGATCGAGAGGGAACCCGGCCTCGGCCGCCGCCCGCAGCTGCCGGTCCCAGCGATCCTGCAGCTCGTCGCGCTTCTCGAAGAGCAACTCCCGCACCCGATCCATTCGCACGCTCCCGGTCAGCACCAAACGCTGGACGCTCGCCAGCCGGTCGAGCTCCCGCACGCAGGGTTCGCAATGATACCCGCGCAACCACACCACGCGCACGCGAGATGATTCGCGCTGGCGCCAATGGAAGACGCAGCGATACCGCTTCCGGCCCGACGCTGTTACCTTGCGGACGTGGACGATCGCCTCTCTCGCCTTCTGGAAGTCGCCTATCGGAGCCTGCCGGCGGCGGAAGCGAACCGCGCCATCTCCGAGGCGCGCGAGGAGGCCGCCGCCTCGGGAGCCGCCGCCGCGAGGCCGCCCCGCGATGTGGAAGCAGCGCTCCCGCTCGCGCGGTCGTACGAGCTGGTGATCGATCCGGAGGGACCCTGGGAGCGGTTCGCGGCCGAGGCGCTGCCGCGGCTCGTCTACCACCTCGAGTCGGTGGGAGCGCACCCTCCCTCGTGCAAGGGCGTGGTGGTGGCCGCGTTCGTGGGCGACCGGCTCCACTTCCTCCGCGCCGGGGAGATGATCAGGCGCGCCGCCGAGCTGAGCGGCGTCCCCGTCGACGAGCTGTTCCGGCGGCACGGGACCGGAGAGTCGCGCACCGCGGTCAGCGCTCCTCCCCTCCCTCCCGGCGGGAAGAGCCGATCCTGAACGCAGCTCCCGTCCAAGCTCCAACAAGCTCTTCCATGTAGGACGCCGGCCCCGAAGCACATACGCCCGGTGGTGGACACGCTTAGCAGCAAGGAGACCGCCCTGGGCGATCGCTGGTGTGCCCGGCGGGCAGGCACCATACTGCGCCCGGTGAGGCTTTGGTCCTTGGTCCTGCCCCTGGTGGCCGCCTGCGAGGCAACGCCGCCGTGGTGGGCCCACACCCCCAGGCCGCGCGAGATCGCCCCCGCGGTGCTCTTCGTCGCGCCGCCCGGTCCGGACCACGCGTCCGCCGCACCGGCGGACGGGTCGCCCGGGAGGCCCTTCTCCACTGTCGGGGAGGCGCTGCGCGGCGCGCCGGCCGGAGCGCTCGTCCGCATCGCGGAGGGCACCTATGCGGAGGCCGTCGTGGTGGATAGACCCGCGGTGCTGGCCGGCGCCGGGGCGGCGAAGACGCGCCTGGTAGCCCCGCCTGGGCAGAAGGGGCCGGTGGTCCGCGTCCAGGGCGACGCGTGCTTGGACCTGCGCGACCTGGCCATCGAGCACGCCGCCGTCGGCGTGTCCGTGGAGGGAGGCGGGGTGCGGCTCCAGGGGGTCGCGCTTCGCGAGCTCGGCGAGTCGGCGCTCGTCGCGCGCAACGCCGAGGTGGCGTTCTTCGACGGCGAGGTGGTGGACGTCGGCGCCGGGGCCCGCAGCGTGGCGGTGCGGATCGAAGGCGGCTCGCTCGAGATGCGCCGCACCGTCCTGCGCCGCTCCGGCCGGCGCGCCATCGAGATCCGCGGCGCCCGCGGCCTGCTGGCCGCCGTGGAGGTGAGCGACGTCCAGCTCGCGGCGGTGCAGGCGCTCGACGGCGCGGAGGTGACCATCGAGGGTGGCCGCTTCGAGCGCATCGGCGGCTCCGCCCTGTACGCGGGCGCGGCGAAGCTCGTCGTGAAGCGCGCGTCCGTATCCGATGCGGAATATGGCGCCGTCGGTTTCCGCGGCGCCGAGCTCGAGCTGCGCGACAGCGAGTTCAGCGACACGCGCGTCGCCAGCGTGGGCCTGGTCCGCGCGCACGGGCTCGTCGACCACTGCGTGCTGGCGCGCGGCGGGAGCGACGCCGCCGTGGCGATCATCGAAGCGTCGGGCACCGTCCGGCTGGTGGCCAACCGCATCGTCCAGCCCGGCCCCGTCGGCGTGCGCGTCACCCATGCCACGGTGGTCGCCACCGACAACAGCATCGCCGGGGCCTCTCTCGATCGCGAGGGCGACATGGGCGACGGGATCTACGCGCTGGACGCGGACCTCTCGCTCGAGCGCAACGAGGTCCGCGGGAACGCGGGCAGCGGCGTCACCGCCGCGCGCTCCCGGGTGCGCCTGCTGCGCAACCGCTTCACCTCCAACGGGCGGGCGGGGCTGGTGCTGCTCGACCGCTCGTCCGCGAGCGCCAACCGCAACCGTTTCGAGGGAAACCGCGGCCCCGGCGTGCAGGTCGCGGAGCGTTCGGCGGCGACGCTGCTGGGGAATCGCTTCAGCGGCAACCTCGCCTACGACGTGGACCCGGTCTGCGGCGGCGGCGGCAGCGTGGACGTGGGCGCGGGGAACGCCTTCCTCGGGCCCGCCGTGCCGCATCGCAGCTGCGACTAGGGCCCTCCGTGCGTCCACGGTGATGCTGTGGGCCGTACTCCGGCCGGCGAGTGGACGGCTGCCCGGCCGTGCGGAGGAACGCGCCGCCGCCCGTGGCAGGTGCCGGACGCGCGTGCTAGCGTTCCCGGGTCGATGCCCGAACCAGCACGCGAGCGGCGCCGCCGCAGGCGCCCCGACCTGCGCAAGCTCATGTTCGTGCTGCCCAACTTGTTCACGGTGAGCAGCATCTTCTGCGGGGTGTACTCGATCATGCTGTCCGCGGGCGAGGCCACCGGCGACAACTTCTACCGGGCCGCGGTGGCGATCTTCTTCGGGAACTTCTTCGACGCGTTCGACGGCCGGGTCGCGCGGATGACCAAGACGCAGAGCGAATTCGGCGTCGAGCTGGACAGCCTGGCGGACGTGATCACTTTTGGCGTCGCGCCCGCGATCCTGGTCTACAAGTGGGCGCTGTACGAGCTGGGCTTCCTGGGCATCGCCATCGCGGGCGTGTACGCCGCCTGCGGCGCCATCCGCCTGGCGCGCTTCAACGTGACGGCGCGCTCGGAAGGCGGGGTGCAGCGGTACTTCGTCGGGCTGCCCATCCCGCTCGCGGCCGGGATGCTGGTGTCGCTGGTCATCGCGCTGCAGCACCAGCGGTCCGCGGACAGCCTGGCGGCGTGGCCCATCGCGGTGGTGGTGTTGGTCCTGGCCTTCCTGATGGTGTCGACGATCCGGTATCGCACGTTCAAGGAGGCCGGCCTCAACCCGCGCACGCTCCTCGTCTTCGTGCTGGTGATCGCCGTCGGCGTCGTGATCGCCTACCGGGGCCGGCCGTCCCTGGTGCTGCTCGTCTATTTTTCCTTCTACATCCTGCTCGGCCTCGCGGAAGAGCTGCTCTTCGGTCGCCGCCGCCGCGCGGCTGCCCGGGCGCGCGCGGCCGCCGCCGTCCCGGTCGGCCCGGAGTCCGACCCGGACGAGCCCCTCCTGCCCGCCGAGGAAGACGACGTCGGTGTGGAGGGCACTCCGGCGGCCGCCGGGGCCTGCGACGACGGCGAGCACGACCCTTGACCGCCCCGCTCCTGCCGGCGGAGCCGAATCCGCCGGCGCCCTCGCACCCGCAGGTCGTCCGCAAACCGCGGCGCGTGCCCGGCGACCGCGGCCCTGCGCCCGTCCTGTCGCTCGCCTGGGCCACCTTCTTTGGCGCCGGCTACTTTCCCGGGGCTCCCGGCACAGCGGGGACCATCGCGGCCGTTCCGCTGTGGTGGCTCCTCTCGCACCTCCACTGGTCGCTCTACCTGCTCGCCACGGCCGCCGTCGCCCTGACCGGGATGGCCGCCGCGCAGCGTGCCGGGCGCTATTACGGGGTGCCCGACTCCGGGCACATCGTGATCGACGAGGTGGCCGGTTATCTGGTGACCATGGCGTTCTTCCCCCGCGGCTGGTTGCCGGCTCTGGTCGGCTTCGCCTTCTTCCGCCTCTTCGACGTGCTCAAGCCTCCTCCCGCCCGGTTCTTCGATCGCGACCCGCGCTGGAAGAACGGCGCCGGCGTGGTGCTGGACGACGTGGCCGCCGGCGCGTGGGCCTGGGCGGCCACTTGGCTCGTCCAACTCGCCGCCTCGCGCCTGGGAGCGACATGACCGCTGCTCCCCCCATCGTCGAGTTCGTCGTCACCGGTGACGAGGTGATGCGCGGCACCATCGCGGATACCAACACCGCCTGGACCGCCTCGCGTCTGTACCCGCTGGGCCTGTCGCTCCGGCGCACCGTGGTGGTGGGCGATCGCGGCGAGGACATCCGCCGCGCGCTCCTCGAGGCCAGCGTGCGCGCCGACTTCTGCATCGTCTCGGGCGGGCTGGGCCCCACGTCCGACGACCTGACCGTGGAGTGCGCCGCGCAGGCCGCGGGGGTCGGGCTGCGGCTCGACGAAGGCTGGCTGCAACGGATGCGCCAGCGGTGGGTCGCGCGCCGGCGCGAGCCAATGCCCAAGAACAACGAGCGGCAGGCCTACCTGCCGGAAGGCGCTGAGATGCTCGGCAATCCCGACGGGAGCGCGCCCTCTTTCGCTTTGCGCATCGATCGCTGCACGTTCTTCTTCCTGCCGGGCGTGCCCCGCGAGTACCAGCGCATCCTGAACGAGATGATCCTGCCGCGGCTCGCGCGGGCGACCGGGAACGCCGCGCTGCGCACGCGCGTCCTGCAGTGCTACGGCGTGACCGAGAGCCGCCTGGACGAGCTGGTGGCCCCCATCCGCGCCGCCCACCCGGAGGTCCGCTTCGGGTTCCGCACCAAGTTCCCGGAGAACCACCTCTCGCTCGCCGCTCTCGCCCCCGACGAGGAGACCGCCGCGCGCGCGCTGGCCGCCGTCGAGGCGAAGTCCCGCGAGACGCTGGCCGGCTTCGTCTACGGCGCCGACGGAGTCACCTTCGCGCAGTCGGTCGGCGAGCAGCTCGCCCTGCGCGGCGAGACCGTCTGCTGCGCCGAGAGCTGCACCGGCGGGCTCGCCACCCAGCTCCTCACCGAAGTGCCGGGCAGCTCGCGCTGGACGAGGGGCGCGTTCGTCGTCTACTCGAACGAGCTGAAGCAGAGCGCCCTCGGCGTGCCTGCCGAGCTGCTCCGGCAGCACGGCGCCGTCAGCGAGGAGGTCGCACGCTCCATGGCCGAGGGCGCGCGCCATGCTTCTGGCGCCACGTATTCGCCTGCGATTACCGGGATCGCCGGCCCGGACGGCGGCACTCCCGAGAAGCCCGTCGGAACGGTGTGGCTGGCGCTCGCCGGACCCGGCGGGACCCGCACCAAGCGGTCGCAATTCCGCGGCGATCGCGGGCAGGTGCGCATGCTCGCCGCCTACGGCGCGCTGCAGCTCGTCCGCGAGGCGCTCGGCGCCCCACCTCTCCCGCGTCACTTCTGGGAAGTGGGTCAAGGCGCTTCACCGGGGAAGGCGTGAGCCAGGCCGGCTGGCGCGCCTGGGCGAGCGCGCACCGGGTGGATCTGCTCCTCTTCGGGCTCTCCCTCTTCGCCTACGCTCTCTCCAGCGGGAGCCTGCTCGCCCGCCAGTCGCAGGCGCCCCATTTCGTCTGGCAGGCCGACGCGTTCCTGCGCGGCCAGCTGCACCTCACCGGCCGGCCGCCGAACCTGAACGACTGGGTCTTCGAAGGGGGCCGCTGGTACGTGTCCTTCCCGCCGTTTCCCGCCGTGCTGATGATGCCCTTCGTCGCGCTGGCGGGGCTTGCCTTCAACGACGTGGCGTTCACCGTGCCGTTCGCCGCGGCGAACGTCGCGCTCCTCTACCGGCTCCTGCGGCGCATCCAGGAGGTGGAGGGAGGGACGCGCTCGGAGTGGGACCACGCCGTGCTGGCCCTCGTCTTCGGCTTCGGCACGCTGGCCTGGTCCTGCTCCATCCGCGGCGAAGTGTGGTTCACCGCCGAGGTGGTCGGCGTCACCTTCACGCTCCTCTACCTGCACGCGGCGCTGCGCGCGAAACATCCAGTGCTCGCTGGGGCGGCGCTCGCGTGCGGCAGCCTGTGCCGCACTCCCATCGCCTTCTCGGCCGTCTTCTTCCTGCTCGAAGCAGTCGCGGGCGGAGGCCCGGTCGACCGGGCGAATCTGCGCGCGGCGATAGGAGACCCCGAGCGCCGCAAGAAACTCCTGCACTGCCTGGCGCTGTTCGCCGCCCCCATCGCGATTCTCGCCGCGCCCGTCCTGTGGATGAACCAGGTCCGGTTCGGCAACCCGGCCGAGTTCGGCCACTCGCATCTGTACGCGAACCGCGTCAACCCGGACATCCGCGCGCACGGCCTCTTCAGCTTCCACTACCTGGCGCGGAACGTCCGCTCGGCTTTCCTGCTCTTGCCAAAGCTCGACTTCCAGCCATTCCGGCTCGGGTACGACCCGAACGGGATGAGCCTGTTGGTGACCACTCCGCTGCTCGCCTTGCTCCTGTTCCCGCGGGAGCGTCCCCGTCTCTGGCGCCCGCTCTGGATGACGGCGGCGGCCGTGGCGCTGCCGGGGTTCCTCTACCAGAACAACGGGTGGCAGCAGTTCGGCTTCCGCTTCTCGCTGGATTACACGCCATACTTGATCGTGCTGCTGGCCCTGTCCGGACGGGTGCTCGACGGCCTGTTCTGGCTGCTCGCCACCATCGGCGTGGTCGTGAACGCCTGGGGCGCAGCCGTGTTCAATCGGCCGTGACCTTCGCCACACCTCCACTTGGAGGAATCCGAGCCCGTGCTCGCACGCATCCTCGAGGCGGAGCAGCACCACCGACTCGCGCAGCTCCGCTCGCCGCGCCCTCGCCGCGGGCGCGCCCCAACGCCCGCCGCCCGCCATCACTTCGAGGAGCGGAGGCAAGCCCCGCCCGCCTCCGCTCCCCTGCACGCTGCCCTCCCCACGCCCCCCGCCTCCGCCCCGGGCAGCGACTCCGCCGTCACTCCCAAAAGCTCAGGCAACTGCTTCCAGCTGGGCCGCCGGCGGAGCCACGGCTGCTCCCGCCGCGTCGCGCACGGCCCGCGCCAGCCCGGCGGCCAGCTCACCGTTCTGCTTCAGCGCCTCCGCCGCCTTCTCGCGCCCGGGCCCGAACCGCTCCCCTCCGAGCGTGAACCAGGCCCCGCTCTTCTCGACCAGCCCGCGCTCGCAGGCGAGGTCCAGGAGCTCGTGCGGTCGCGAGATGCCCACCCCGTAGAGGATGTCGAACTCCGCCTCGCGGAACGGCGGCGCGAGCTTGTTCTTCACCACCTTCACCCGCGTACGCGAGCCGATCACCTGGTCGCCTTCCTTGACTGCGCCGATGCGGCGGATGTCGAGGCGCACCGACGAGTAGAACTTGAGCGCGTTCCCTCCGGTGGTGGTCTCCGGAGACCCGAAGACGACGCCGATCTTCATGCGGATCTGATTGATGAAGACCACCGTCGCGCCGTTGCGGCTCACCACCGCGGTGAGCTTGCGCAGCGCTTGCGACATGAGCCGCGCCTGCAGGCCCATGTGCTGGTCGCCCATCTCGCCCTCGATCTCCGCCTTGGGCACCAGCGCGGCGACCGAGTCGATCACCACCAGGTCGACGGCGCCGCTGCGCACCAGCGTCTCGGTGATCTCCAGCGCCTGCTCGCCGGTGTCGGGCTGCGAGATGAGCAGCTCCTCGATCTTCACCCCGAGCTTGCGGGCGTAAGTCACGTCGAGCGCGTGCTCGGCGTCGACGAACGCGGCGCAGCCGCCCTGGGCCTGCACCTGCGCGATGGCATGGAGCGTAAGCGTGGTCTTGCCGCTCGATTCGGGCCCGTAGATCTCGACCACCCGGCCGCGCGGGTACCCGCCGCACCCCAGCGCGATGTCGAGCCCGAGCGAGCCGCTCTCGATCACCGCGATGGGCTGCGCGGCGCGGTCGTCCTCGCCCAGCCGCATGATGGCGCCCTTGCCGAATTGCTTTTCGATCGCGCCGATCGCCGCGAGGATGGCCTTCATCTTCTCCGTCACCTTGCTCACGTTCCCTCCGGAATGGCCCCGGACGACGCGTCCGGGGAACTTGCCTGCAACGCCGCGTCGCGCGCGCGATGGATGCTGGGGATCGCCGGCCCTTCGCGTCCTTCGATCGGCCGGTCCAGGCAGCGGTACTGCACCGCTTCCAGCACGTGCCTCTTCTCGATGCGCGGATGATCGTCGAGGTCGGCGCTGGTACGGGCGAGCTTGAGGATGCGATCGTGCGCTCGAGCCGACAGCTGCAGGTCCTCCATCGCCGCAGACAGCGCGGCGCGCGCCTCGCTGGATGGCCGGCACAACTCGCGCAGGGTCCGCCCCCGCAGCTGCGCGTTGGCATACACGCCGGGAAGCCCGCGGAAGCGCTCCAACTGAAGCGCGCGCGCCTTCTCCACCCGTTCCCGCACCTGTGCCGAGGTCTGCCCGGTCGGCAGGCCGGCCAGCTCCGCCGGCTTGAGCGCGCCCGCCTCGACGTGCAAGTCGAGCCTGTCGAGGATGGGACCCGAGACCCGCCGCCGGTAGAGCTGCTTGGTCGGGATGCGGCACTGGCAGCGCGGCTGGCCCTCGTACCCGCAGGGGCACGGGTTCATGGCGGCAATCAGCATGAACCGCGACGGCAGCAGCGCCGCCCCGCGGGCCCGGACCACCGCCACCTCGCCGTCCTCGAGCGGCTGGCGCAGCGCCTCCAGCGCCGCGCGGCCGAATTCGGGCAGCTCGTCGAGAAAAAGTACTCCTCGATGGGCGAGCGAGACCTCGCCGGGCCGAGGCGGCGATCCTCCCCCCACGAGCCCCGCCACCGAGATGGTATGGTGCGGCGCGCGGAACGGCCGCTCCGTCAACAAGCCCTGCCCGGTCCGCAGCCGTCCGGCGATGGACCAGATGGAGGTGGCCTCGACCGCCTCCTCGAAGGTAGGAGCGGGCAGGAGCCCCGGGACGCGGCGGGCCAGCATGGTCTTGCCCGCGCCCGGGGGACCCACCAGGAGGGCGCTGTGCCCGCCCGCCGCCGCGATCTCCAGCGCGCGCTTGCAGCTGCCTTGACCCCGCACCTCGGACAGGTCGAGCGCCGCCTCCGCGCCGGCCTGCGGCGAGGCTGGCGAGGGCGGCAGGGAGAGCTCTCCCGCGAAGACCTGCGCCGCCTCGAGCAGGGTGCGCACGGCGTGCACCCGCAGGTCCTGCGCGAGCGCCGCCTCCGGGCCGTTCTGCTCCGGGACGATGACCCGGTCGATGCCCATCTTGCGCGCGAGCAGCGCGATGGGGAGCACGCCGCGCACCGGGAGCACGTCCCCGGACAGGGACAGCTCTCCCACCGCGAGAGTGGTCCCGGCGGACGGCACGACGCGGCCCGAGGCTTCCAGCACGCCGAGCGCGATGGCCAGATCGAACCCCGCGCCTTCCTTGCGCACGTCCCCGGGCGCGAGGTTCACCGTGACGCGCTTGTGCGGGAGCTCCCAACCGCCGTTGCGCACCGCCGTGGCGACGCGGACCCTGGCGTCGATGCACGCGGCGTCCGGCAAGCCCACCAGGAAGAACCCGGGCAGCCCGAGCGCCAGGTCGACCTGCACCGAGACCGGCAGGGCCGTCGCGCCGAGCAGCGCGGCGCAGTGGAGCGTGGCAGGCATGCGCGCGTGCCTTTGCGAGCCGCGTGCCGCGCGCGCGACGAGGGGAGACGACCTCGCCGACCCGTCCGAAAACGAGAGGGGGTCTCGAAACGAGACGGGCGACGACGACCACCAGCTGGCAATGCGTCCGCCTGGTCAGGGGTCGCTGAGCTCCGCCAGCAGCCGCCTCGCGGCTTCTTGCCGCGGTTCCAGGGCGAGCGCCTCTCGCGCGCTCGATTCCGCGCGCTGCGCGTCGCCTGTCGCCATCAGCGCCGCCGCTTGACCGGCCAGCCAACCGGCGCGGAGCTTCGGTCCAGCGTCTTTGTCCTTCAGCACCTTCTCGAAGGTGGCAGCCGCATCCGCCGGCCGTCCCGCCCAGAGCTGGGCCTTGGCCAGGTTGGCCAGGTCGCCTCTCCGATCTCCTGGCGACACGCCTTGCAGCGCGAGCAGCCGCCGGGCCAGCGAGATCGCGCCGTCGCATTCGGTGCGAGGCACGAAGGCAGACTTCATCGCAGCGCAAGCGGCGAGCTCCAGCTCCAGACGGAACCGGAGTGCCCCTTCGTCGGTGCGATCGGCCGCGCTCGCCAGGATGGCGCGCGCCTCGAGCGGCTGCCGATGCAGGAACAGGGACCGCGCGAGCGCCAGCGCCGCGCGCGAATCGCCGCGCTCCTGGGCGTGGGCGGCGCGCAGGAGCGATTCGCTCAGGGGCTGGTTCCAGGAGAGCGTCTCGGCCAGCGCGAGCACCCGGGCAGAATCCAGCGGCCGTCCGGCGAGGTACTGGCTGAGGAGGAGCTTCTTGTCCCCCAGCTGGCGCCGCTCGTCGAGATTGCCCAACAGGAGAGAATTGGAGCTCAGGAAGAAGTCGAGCGGGGCGTTGAACTCGAGCGCGGGGAACTGGTCGGTGTTGAGCGGGCCTTCGCCCGCGCCGAGCGCCGCCGTCCCTTCGGAGAGCATCTGGTGCGCGAGCAGCGCCACCGGGTCCTTGATGCCGAGCCGCCCCAGGCTGTCCCGCACCTCTGGCACCGACATCCGCCTCTCCATCTCGACCGCGTCGAGCCGTAGCGGGCGGTCGCTGCCGATGAAGAGCAAGTCGTCGGGCAGCGTCTGCCAGACCGTGGTGTGCGGAAACACCTTCCGGAACGTGCGCAGCACCAGCCGCGCGTTGTCGTCGCTCATCTCATAGGTGTGGAACCATTGCGCCATCAGCCCACCTGGGCGAAGCCGCGCACGCGCGAGCTCGAAGTAATCCTCGGTGAACAGACCGCCGATGCCGGCGAGCCACGGATTGGAGGGTTCGCTGACGATCAGATCGCAAGGCTCCGTCGAGAGGAGCAGGAACGTCTTCGCATCTTCGACGTGCACGCGCACGTTCGCGCGATCGAGGGCGCCGCGGTTGGCTTCCTTGAACCAGTGGCGGGCGGCGCGTACCACCTGGGGCTCGATCTCCACGGCATCGACGACGATGCCGGGGTGCATCGCCAGCGCTCCCACCGAGGTGCCGCTTCCCACTCCGACGACCAGCGCGCGATGCGCCGCCGTGGGCGAGAGAAGCGCCGGCAGATGTCCGGCGAGGACCTGGGTGCGCATGTCGACCCCGGTCGAGGCATCGGGCTTTCCGTTGAGAAGCAGCGTACGGCGGCCCTCGCCCTCCACCACCGTCACCGTCGCGTGCGGGCCGTCCGAGTTGAAGAGGACGTGGGTTTGCATGACGTGCTGCTCGAAGTCGGCGTAATCGAGGTCCATGGCGCGGGCGCGGAAGGCTCCCGACGCCACCAGCTGTGGCCGCCACGTTGGTGCCGCCAAGGTCCACGCGGCGGCGACCACCGCCGCGGCCGCGATTGCCGTGGCGGGGCGCCGGCGCCGATCGTCGGACCCGAGGAGCGCCACGGCGCCCGCGGCCACGTACAGGACGACGATGAGCCGCATCGTTCCCTGCAGCCCGAGGCGCGGCAGGAAGACGAGACCGGCCAGCAGGGCGCCGAGCAGCGTTCCAAGGGTGTTGGCGGCATACGTGAGACCGATGCGGCTGCCCAGCGCACCGGTGCTGCGCGCGGCGATCCGGGATGCGAGCGGCAGCGTCGCCCCCATCGCCGTGGTGGGAACGATCATGACCGCCAGGCAGAGCAGGAACGAGACGATCTGGTAGAGGGGGTATGCCCGCGGCGTGGCGCGGATGACCTCGCGCACGGCCATGAAGGCGTAGGGCAGCTTCTCTCCGAAGGGCATCCACAGAGCGAGCGTGCCCGCCACGACGACGAGGGATCCGGCCAGGAGAAGGACCGGATCGTGGCGCGAGAACCGGCGCGAGGCGATCAGGCGGCTGCCCAGCGCGACGCCCAGGATGAAGGTCGCCAGCATGATGGTGAACGCGTAGGTCGAGCCGCCCAGCGACATCGCGAGCAGCCGCGTCCACGCCACCTCCAGCGCGAGCGCGGCGAATCCGGAAATGGCCACCGCCGAGGTGGCCAGGGCGGCGGTGCCGGCGGAGAGCGGCTGCTCGGCAGGATCGCTCGCGGGAACCGCGCCGGCGTCCTCGCCGAAGCGATTGCGCAGTCCGAGGGCGGCGAGACCGACGGCGACGTTCACCGCGGCGGCGAGCGTCATGGACAGGTCGAGCCCCAACCAGGGGATGAGCCAGAATCCCGCGAGCAGCGTGCCGAAAACGGCGCCGGCGCTGTTCACCCAGTAGAGGCGCCCCACCGCGCGGCGCACGCCGGGCTCCAGCCCGAGCAGGAACCGGCTGGCGGCGGGGAGCGTTCCTCCCATGAGGATCGTCGGCGGAAGCAGCAGAAGCGCCGCGAACAGGAGCCGAACGGCGCTGAAGCCGGCGGAATGGGCGAGAAAGAGCGGAGACACGAGCCGCAGATACGGCCCCGAGAGCGCCGCCTGGATGTGCGGATAGAGGCCGCAATACAGACCGATGGATAGCTCGAGCCAGCCGTAGAGCGTCAGGCGGCGGATGGGACGGTCGGCCAGCCTGCCGAAGCCCCAGCTGCCGATGGCGAGACCACCCATGAAGGCGGCGAGCACCACCACGATGGCGATGGCCGAGCTACCGAGGAGCAGCCCCAGGTAGCGGCTCCAGAGGACCTGGTAGACGAGCCCCGAGGCACCGGTCAGAAAAAGTGCGGCGGCGAGGATGGCTGCGGCGCTCCGGGTGCGGATCATCGCTCTCGTTCCTTTCCTGGGCGGCGGTCCCCGCCGGCACCGCAGCATTGCCCCGCACGACCCCGTTCGCCAGAAAGGCGCGCGGCCTTCATCGCAGTGCCGGGTCGTGAAAAGTGGCCCGGTGGCCACTCGCCTACCACCAGCCGCTCGACCACCAGTAGCGGCGCGGCCGCGCGGGCGTGAACAGCGCGAGCAGAACGGCCAGCGTCCCGAAGAACAGCCAGATCGGGGTCGGGTGGTGCGTGCGCAGCGCCGCGAGGCCGGTGCCGCCCAGCCACAGCGCAATCGCGCCCCCCACGCGCCAGCGCCAGCGCGGCGGCATTGCCATCACGACGCGCACCCCGAAGGGTATCCCGCCCATGCCGCCGCCCATCCAGGACAGGCGAGACTCTTCGCGCTCCGCCACCTCCTGTGCGAGGACCTCGCCGAGCGCGTAGCGCGGGTCCTGCGCGCGCAGCCGGTCCCGCGCCACATCCGTGTCCGCCGGCGGAGGCGGCTGGTGCATCTTGCGCAACGCTTCTTGCTCCGCGGCCGCCTCGGCGCGCCTCTTCTGCCAGAGCTGCCGGTTGTACAGCTGCTGCTCGGGCGTCAGCAGCGCCGCGCCGCAGTTCGCGCACCGCTCAGCGAACCTCGTGTTGTCCATCTCGCATTGCGCGCAGCGCAGGAACGGCTGCGCATCCGCCGGCTCCTCGTCGGTCTCGATCCCGCTCCCCGGCGCGCGCGGCTGCTCGGGAGCGAACCGCTCCGCGTTGGCCACTGGAGTCTGCTGCTCCCCGCGCTGGTGAGGCCGCTCCAGCCGGAGGAACCGGGTGAACCGACCCGCCATCAGGCGACCTTGGGCGGCTTGACGCGCCCCGAGGCGGGCCGCGCGCGCGTCTTGGCCCACTCACGCTGCCGCGCGATGTCCTCACCCATCGTCGTGGCCAGCGGAATGGTCTCCTGCACCGCCCGCACGACGTGCTTCTGGGCGAGCTCCACGCTCTCGGCGAAGGCGAAATGCAGGCCCGAGATGACCGCCTGCTCGATCTCGCTGCCGCTGTACGCTTCCGAGATCTGCGCCAGCTCCGCGAGATCGAACTGCGCGGGGTCGCGCTTGCGCCGGGAGAGGTGGATCGACCAGATCTCCCGCCGCTCGGCGCTGGCTGGCAGGTCGATGAAGAAGATCTCGTCGAAGCGCCCCTTGCGGAGCAGCTCCGGCGGGAGCGCCTCGATCTTGTTGGCGGTCGCCACCACGAACACCGGCGCCGTCTTTTCTTGTAACCAGGTCAGCATCGCGCCGAACACGCGCGCGGTGACGCCGCCGTCCACCTGCCCCGACGAGGCGGTGCCGGAGAGGCCCTTCTCGATCTCGTCCACCCACAGGACGGCCGGCGCCACGCTCTCCGCCACCCGGATCGCCTTGCGCAGGTTCTCCTCGGAGCTACCGATGAAGTTCGAGAAGATGCGCCCCATGTCGAGGCGCAAGAGCGGCAGCGCCCACTGGTTGGCGATGGCCTTGGCGGTGAGGCTCTTCCCGCACCCTTGCACGCCGAGCAGCAGGAGTCCCTTGGGCGCGGGCAGCCCGAACTTGCGCGCGGGCTCGCCGAAGGCCGCCGCGCGATTCCCCAGCCACTGCTTGAGCGTGTCCACGCCGCCGACGTTGCCCAGGTCCTCGTCCACGCTGACGAACTCGAGCAGGCCGCTCTTGCGGATGACCTGCCGCTTCTCCTCGAGGACCAGCCGGACGTCGTTCCCGCTCAGCCTGCCGTCGGTCGCGATGGCCTTGGCGAAGGCGTTCTCCGCCTCCGACAGGGTCAGCCCCTGCGCCGCCTTGATCAGCTGCTCGGCCTGCTCGCGCGAGAGATCGATGGTCGCCTGGTTGCCTTGCCGCACCACGGTGACGATCTCGCGCAGCAGCTGGTAGAGCTCGCGGAAGCCGGGCAGCGGGACGTCGAGGACCGAGAGCTCCTTCTCCAGCTCGACCGGGATCTGCAGGACCGGGGAGAGGAGGATCACCGTCGTGTAGGTGGACTTGAGGTCGTGCGCCAGCTCGCGAAGCGCGCGCACGACTTGTGGCTCGCTCAGGAACGGGTGGAAGTCCTTGAGCACCACCAGCGACGGCTCACCCAGCTTGCCGAGGGTGGCGAGCATCTCCACCGGGCTCTTCTGCGGGTCGAGGTGCGGGACCGTTCGCGCCCCGCCGATGCGGCGCAGGCCGCGCGTCACCGACCACCCGAACAGCACCTTCCCGTGCTGCGCCGCCAGGTCCTGCAGGATACCGTCGAGGCGCTGCTCCTCCCAGGTCACGAGGTAGATGAGCGGGTACCGGGCGCGGATGAGCGTGTCGAGGTCCGCGACGAAGCGCGGCGGCGGCGGAGCGGGATGCTCGGCGAGCGCTTCGGACATCCCGGCCAGTGTAGCCGATCAGCGCGAGGCGGCCCGTTTCAGGCGCGCGATCGCTTCGCCCGCCCGCGACAGAGGTACGTCGAGGTGGGTGACGAGGCGAACGCGGCTCTTCCCGCCTTCCGCGTTGCACAGTACGCCTTCGGCCTTGCAGGCCGCGGCGAATGCGACCGCGCCCGCCGGCAGGTCCACGTCCACGAAAAGGAGGTTGGTCTCCGGCGTCGCGCAGCGCAGGCCCGGGATCCCCTGCACGCCTTCGGCGATCGCCTTGGCGCAGCGGTGGTCCTCGTCGAGGCGCTGGAGGTGGTGGTCGAGCGCATAGAGCCCCGCCGCCGCGAGGATGCCGACCTGACGCATCCCGCCCCCGAGCCGCTTGCGCAGGCGCTGCAGCAGGGGCAACCGCGCGCGTGCAGCGGCCACCAGCGAGCCGGCCGGGGCGCCCAGTCCCTTGCTCAGTGCGACGCTCACCGTGTCGGCGCAGGCGGCGTACTCGGACAGCTTCACGCCCGAGGCGACGTGCGCGTTCCAGAGCCTCGCGCCGTCCAGGTGCACGGCGAGGCCGGCCTCGCGCGCCACCTGCGCAACCGCGCGCATGGTCGCGATCGGCCAGACCGAGCCGCCGCCGCGGTTGTGCGTGTTCTCCAGCGCCACTGCCCTCTGCAGCGGCGCGTGCACATCGCTGGAGCGCCGGAGCACCGCGCGCAGCGCCTCCGCGTCGAAGATGCCGCGCGGGCCGTCGATCACCAGCGTCTGCGCTCCCCACAACGCCGGCGCCGCCGCGCCCTCGTAGTTCACCAGGTGGCTGCCGCGCTCGCAGACGATCTCGTCGCCCTGCGACACCAGCGAGCCGACGGCGATCTGATTCGCCATCGTCCCGGTCGGGACCCACAGGGCGCACTCCTTCCCGAGCATCGCGGCGACGCTTTCCTGGAGTCGGTTGACGGTCGGGTCCTCGCCGTACACGTCGTCGCCGACCTCGGCCTCGGCCATCGCCTTCCGCATGCCGGGCGTCGGCCGCGTGACGGTGTCGCTGCGCAGATCGAGGAGGTCCATGCGGTAGGGTGAAAGCATGCCTCGCGAAACGAAGGAAGCGAAAAGCGCGCGGGCCCGGCGCATCGTCGCGAAGCTCGACACCGCCATGCCCGAGGCGCGCATCGCGCTCGAGTACGAGGACGAGCTGCAGCTCCTGGTGGCGGTGATGCTCTCGGCGCAGGCGACCGACGCGGTGGTGAACACGGTGACGCCGGAGCTGTTTGCGAAGTACCGCACCGCGGAGGACTACGCTCGCGCCAAGGTGCCGGAGCTGGAGAAGGCGATCCGCCGCATCGGGCTGTTCCGCGGCAAGGCGCGCAACCTGCACGCGGCCATGCAGCGCATCGCGCGCGAGCACGGGGGCAAGCTGCCGCGCACCCGGGAAGAGCTGTACCGGTTGCCGGGCGTGGGATGGAAGACGGCCGGTGTAGTGGTGAACCACGCCTTCGGCACGCCGGCGTTCCCGGTCGATACCCACGTCGGCCGCGTCTCGCGCCGCCTGGGGCTGACCCGGCAGGAGGACCCCGACAAGGTCGAGGCGGAGCTGTCGGCGCTGCTTCCTCCCGAGCAGTGGGGCAGGGCGCACCAGCTGCTCATCTGGCACGGGCGGCGGACGTGCATCGCGCGCAAGCCGCACTGCTCGCGCTGTGTGGTCGCGGCGGACTGCCCCAAGGTGGGGGTGAAGGTCAGCGACTGAGTTGGACGGTGTGGGTCTCCGCCGCCTGCTGCGCCTCCGCGCCCACCCCGTCGTCCTTCCGGCCGGCGGGCGCGGCTGATAGGCAGATCGATGGAGGCAGAGTGCTCCTGTTCCGCGCCGTCGCCATCGCGACCACGTTGCTCGCGGCATCCGCGGGATGCGCGCGCGGGAAGGCGCCGGCACCGGTCAGCGGCGCCGCGGCGGCGGCCGACGAGAAGCCCGAGCACAACTTCCGCTTCCGGTCCCCCGGCCCCGCGTGGTCCCGCACGGATCCGGATCACATCGATCCCTCGGCGAAGCTCGCGTACGCTCGCTCCCGCCCGGACGTCTCGTTCCTCGTCTATGTCACCCGACCGGGCACCGACCTCGCCGTCGACGGCGTGATCGTTTCCTGGAAGCGGCAGCTCGAAGCGCAGGCGTCGGGTGCGGTCGAGCTGTCGTCCTCGCCCCTCGATCTGCACGGCCTCTCCGGAACGCGCGCGGTCGCCGCCGCCACCGTGCAGGGGGCCAAGGTCGTGTACGAAAGCTGGTTCCTGGCCCGCCACGGCTGGCTCTACCAGTTGCTCGCCTGGGGCGCGGCGAAGGATCGGGCGGTACTGCAGGACGAGGCACGCGCGCTCTTCGCAGGCTTCGAGCTCATCGACCCGGCTGCGCGGGCGGCGCCGGTCCGGCGCCCCGCCAAGCCTTACGCGTCGAAAGACCTGGGCTGGTCCATCGATCTGGGCCCGCCCTGGATGGAGTGGCGCGGCGTCCAGGACCGCGTGCCCGCCGCCGAGTACGGCGCCACCTGCGGGGACGCTTCCCTGCTCGTCGCGGCAGTGCCGCTGCTCGGGCACCGGCCGCCGCTCGAGGCCGCGGTGCCGGCGCTCCTCTCGCTGCTGGACGTGCGCAACGCGGAGGACCTTCCCCGCCGCCCGCTGCGCGTCGGGTCCTGGACCGGGTTCGAGCTGGCCTCGCAGCGGAAGATCGACGGCCGCTGGATGCGCGTCCGGCTCTGGGCGCTGGTCGGCGACGAGGCGGCGCTCGCCGCGGCCGAGTGGCGGCCGCCGGAGCAGCCGGAGAGCGAGTGCGCCGAGCCGCTGGAGAAGCTCGCCGCCGGGCACGGACAGCGCTTGCGCCCCCAAAAAAATAATTCTTTTTTCGGCCCCGATGACGTGCAGGGCAAGGCGGCGGCCGCGCGGTTCTTCGTCGAGGTGGGGCGGCGACTGCGCGCCTCGGGGCGCGCAGTCGAGAGCGCGGCGTACTTCGCCGAGGCAGGCTCGCTCGCGCCCGACGACCCGGGGCACCTGCTCGACGAGGTCCGCATCCTCCAGCAGGCCGGGAAACGGGAGGAGGCGGTGCGGCGCATCGCCGCCCGGCTGCACGGCGCACCCTGTGCCTCCGCGCTGCGCGTGGAAGCGGCGCAGCTCCTCGCCGAGCTGGGCCGCGCGCCGGAGGCGATCGCCACCTGGAGCGGCGCGTTCGGCTGCGGGTACCGCGACCCGGCCGCCCTCTCGCAGTACCTGCGCTTCCTCGAGCGCGAGGGACGGCTGACGCTCGCGTTCCGCGAAGCGCAGGCCTACGCCGATCCGGCCGACCTGCCGCGCCTGCGCGGGCAGCTCGCCGCGGGCGACCGTCAGTAGCGGACGGCGCGTGCCCAGGCGGCGACGTCATTGCCGTCCTGGATCATCGCCTCGAAGCGCTCCCAACCCTTGGGGGCGCGCTCCGCGTACCAGCTCGCTGCGCTCGTGGTGAGGGGGGAGTCCGAATCGACGGTGTTCATCGCGTACGCCTCGGGGGGCGCGTTCGCGGGGCACTGTCCTTGGAGCGGCTTCCCGTTCGCCACGATCGACGCCGCCCGCAGCCAGCCGCAGACCTGCTTGGCGCCGTCCCCGAACACGGGCGCCTCGGTGCTGGCGATCGTCAGCACCAGCCCTTCCGGCAGGCGTCTCACCATCGCCGCCGCGATGCCGAGCACGTGGTGGGCGCCGGTTCCCGCGATGCGAGGCTCGGGTCCGCAGGTCGCGTCCTCGCGCCACGGAAGGCTCGCCGCCTTGATCGCGTCGTGCCACAGGGCGGCCGCAACCAGCCAGTCGTCGCGCAGCTTCAGGCCGTAGACCCGCTGGTAGGTCTGTGCGAGGCCCCGGGCGTGGAGCAGCTCCGCCCACGCATGCACCGCAAGCCCGCCGGGGTAGGCGTGGTGGTCACCCCCGCACGCCGCCTGGAACGAGCCCCGCTCCGGCGGAAGCTGCAGGCGTCCGTCGAGCAGCCCGGCTTCGTGCAGCATCCGCTCCGCCTCGGCGGGATGGGCGACCGCGTACGACTCGCGGGGAAGCCACGGCGCCATCACCATCGCCTCCGCCGCGGCGCGCAGGGGCGGGTCTCCGATCGCGGCGGCGGCGAGGTGGACCTCGCGCATGGCGTCGCGCGCGATCGGCAGCCGCGCGGCCACGTCCTTGGCCCGTTCCGCCGGGGCGGCGGCGAGCAGCAGCAGCAGTGCGAACATCTTCGTCCTCCGGTCCTTTTCTTGCCGGTCCCCGCCGCCGGCCTACAGTGGGAGGCATGCCTCGCAGGCGGCTCGTGCGCAAGGAGATCGAGAAGAAGCTCCAGCGCGCGATCCAGCTCTCCGCGCGCGCCGAGCGGGCTCTCGCCCGGGCGGCGACGCTCATCGCCGAGACCGAGGCCCGGTTCTCGCGCCTGATGCGCCCGGTGTAGGGTTCGGGACTACAACCGGTGCTGATTCGACCACCCTGCCGGGACGACCGGCTCGACCGCGGCAGAGGGGACCCAGCCGGTCAGGCCGTTGGCGAGCTTCACGCGGCGGAAGCCGTGGTCCTCGTCCTCGATCCGTAGTGCGGTGCCCTCGTGCACCTCGAAGTGGCTGGCGGCGCGGTCGCTCGGGCCTTCGCGCGCCGGGGCTGCCTGCGCCACCACCACGGCGCGCCGGAGCGTCAGGCGATGCGCGGCCGCCGAGCCTGCCGTGACCAGCGCAGCGGCTCCCGCCAGGATGAAGCAGGCGGCCGCCGAAGTCCCCAGCGCCGCGCGCCGGCGGAGAAAGTTCGCGGTGAGCAAGCCCCACCCGGCCGTCCACAGCGCGACCAGCGCCACCGCGGCGGGGCGGCCGGGCAGCGGGGCGAGCACGCGCGAGATCGCTTCCGCGCCGCCGTTCTCCGCCTCGCCCTCGAGCTTGTCGACGTTGCCCCGCCGGACCTCGAGGAGATCGGCGCGGGCGTCGTCGTCCGACGGATCCAGGAACAGCGCCCGCTCGAGGTGCAGCGCCGCCGGCCCGCGCTTGCCCTGGCGCAGGTACGCGGCGCCGAGGTTGGTCTCCAGCTCGGGACTGACCAGGCCTTCCTCGAGGAGCGCCTCGTATCCGGCGACCGCCCGGGAATTGTCCCCGGACAGATACGCCGCGTTGGCCTGGTCGAAGAGCGCATTCCCGCGCGCCTCCGGGGGGACGGAGACGCCGGCCCGCGCGGCCGACGCGGCGCAGAGGGCGGCGAGCGCGAGGCGCCTCATGCGCTCCTCCGCACCTTCTCGAGCTCGCCGATCAGCCGTCCGGCGCGCTCGAGCCGCGCCTCCTGCGAGGCCAGATCGGAGCCGCCCGGGGCGAAGCGGGCGCGGTCGCATTCGTCCAGCACTCCGAGCACCGCGCGCACCGTCCCGGGCGGATGACCGCGGTCCAGGAGCGCCCGCCCCAGCTCTTCGCGCGTGAGCCCCGCGGCCGCGATGCCCTGCTTGTCGGCGAGGTACCCGGTGAGCGCACGGGCCACCTCGGCGTGGAAGTCGGACGCGGACCCGTTCCCGAGTCGCTGCTCCTCGAGCAGCGACTCCGCGCCGCGCAGACGCGCACGTGCCGCGCTGCGCGCCTTCTTCACCCGTTCCTCCGCCGGATCCCGCGCCAGCACGCGGCGCAGCCGGCCGGCGCCGGCGACCAGCGCGACCGCCACCGGACCCGCGGCGAGCAGCGGCCAGAACCAGCCGCGAGTCCAGGGCGGCGGCTCGATCGAGGCGCGCGTCATCCGCAGCCGGATCGGGCGCAGCCCTCCCGCGGCGAGGAGGTTTTGCGCGGGCACCTGCGAGCCGACCGATGCGTTCGCGGGCGCGGCGTGCACCTCCAGCCGGATGGGGTCGGTGCGCACGGCGCGATAGGCCTTCTGCGCGGGGTCGAACACGTCCATGGAGAGGGACGGGATCTCCAGCGCGCCGGTGCGCTCGGGCACCAGGAGCTGCTCGACGGTGCGCGTCCCGGTCACCTGGCCCTGCTCGATCGCCTCCTTGTCGTTGCTGGTCGCGTCGTACGCGCGCAGGCCAGGGATCTGGCCGAGCTTGGGCAGTGCGAGGTTGCGCACGTTGCCGCGGCCCTGCGCGACCAGCTTGAGGGTGACCGGCTGCCCGACGGCCACCGCCACCGGATCCACCGAAGCGGTGAGCGTCCAGCTCCCCACGTTGCCCGCGTCGAACCCGGCGGGTTTGCGTGCCTCGGGCAGGGGCTGCACGTCCAGGGTGATCGGCTGCGAGGCGCGCCGGGTCGAGCTGCGGGAGAAGAGCATCCCGAAGCCGGTCATCACCTCGACCTCGGCGGGCTCGACCTGCACCTTGCCCGGGCGGAGCGGGAAGAGCGCGCGCTTGCGCAGCAGGAACGCGCGGTAGGGGACGCCGTCGATGATGCGCGCCTCGCCGACCAGTTGCTGGGGGGCCTCGATCTCCTCGCTCCAGAAGCCGTCCAGGCGGGGGAGCTGCAGCTTGTCGATGCCGCTCACGTTGACGCGCGCGAGCAGGTACAGCGAGTACGAAATCTGTTGGCCGACGAAGGGCCGCTCGCGATCGACGCTCGCGCGCAGCACCAGGTCACGGCTCTGCGGGTGGACGTCCTGGAAGGGGTCGAGAGCGCCGTCCTCGGTGAACGCGTCGGGCAGTGGGGGCGGCGGGGTAGCCTGGGCGCGCGCCTTGGGCGCGGGCGTCTGGCCGGGCGGGAGGGCGCGGATCGAGATCGGCTGGGTGGTGTACGTCCGCCCCTTGTAGATGACCCGGGCGGGCTCGATGGCGAGTTGCCCTTCGCGCCTCGGCGCGAGCTTCACGGTGGTCACCGTGGTGCGGCGGAAGGTGGGCGCGCCGTTCAGGAAGGTGAAGGCGACCTGCTCGGACTGGGACCGGCTGACCACGTCGAAATCCTTGAGGTCGGGCAAGGTGAGCTCGGCCTGGTCTCCCTTGGACGAGACGGTCGCCGTGATCTGGAGGTTCAACGTGCCGTCGAGCGCCACCTCGTCGGCGTCGGCGCGAGCGGACACCTGCACCTCCTCCGCGGCGAGCGCCGCGGAGGCGACCAGCACGGCCGCGAGCGCGCTACCAATCCTTCTCGACATCCGTCCGCCGCTCCTTGGCCTTCTGCTTCCCGAACCGCCAGACCTGAAGGTTCTTCTCGCCCGCCCTCAGCGCGTCGAGCAGCCGCTGCGCCTCGCTCCGATCCATCGGACGGTTTCCCGCCGCTTGCAATTCTTTCTTCTCGCCCGGCTTGTCCGGTCGGGGCTGCTCCTGCGCCTGACCCGGCTGCTGCTCCTGTCCAGCCTGCTGCTGCTGTCCGTCCTTCGTGCCTTTTTGGTCCTGCCCGGCCTGGTTCTGCTGCTCCTTCTGTTCCTGCGGACCTTGCTGCTTCTGCTTGTCGTCCTTCCCCGCCTGCGGCTGCTTCTTCTCCTTTTCCGGCTGGCCGCCCGGATGGGGCTGCTTCTGCTTCCGCTCCTCCCCGCGGAGCAGCAGCTCGAGGTTCACCTTGGCGTCGCGATCCTCCGGGTCGAGCTGCAGCGCCCGCGCATACGCGGCGATCGCCTCGTCGGGCCGGCCGGACTGCTCCAGCGCGTAGCCGAGGTCGTACGCGGAGATGGCCTTGAGCGGCGCGTCGCCTTCCGCCAACCCCCGGTTCGCCTCCTGTACGGCCTGCGGCGCGAGTTGCGCGTCCCCCGCTCGCAGCAGGGCGGAGGCCCGGTCGTGCGCCAGCGCCGCGGCCCGCGGCCCGTGCTCCGGCACATCGGCCTTCTCGTACGCCTTCAGGGCGCCCTCGACGTCGCCTGCCGCGGCGCGCGCGTTCCCTTCGGCGACGTTCGGCTCGGGCTTCTCCACCAGCCTGCGCAGCGCGCGGCCGGCGCGGTCGAGCAGCGACGGTCCCGGAGCGGGGCGCGCGCCGGGCTCGAGCGCCACCGTCGTCTCGGCGACCAGCGCGGCGAGGAGGAGCGCGATCATGCGGCCCTCCGGCGCAGCCGCCCTTCGCCCAGGGCGGCGGCCGCGCAGAGCAGCGCGAATGCCGGCCAGGCGACGTACGGATAGCGGTCGTCGTACTGCACGGCGAGCCGCGACTCGAGCTCGCCCTTCTGCAGCTTCTCCAGCTCGTCGACTATGGCCGCGACGCCCAGGTCGGCGCCCCCCGCGGTCAATACCCTACCTCCTGCGCGCGCCGTCAGCTCGCGCAGCCCCGCGAGATCGGTGCGCGTCAGCACGGTCCTCCCGTCCCGGTCCTTCTTGTAGCCGGTCACGTTCCCCTTTGCGTCGACCAACGGGATGGGCTCGCCTTCCTCGTTCCCCACCGCGACCGCGTAGACGTGGATGCCCGCATCGCCCAGCTCCTTGGCGGCCTGGAGCGCGGCGCCCTCGTTGTCCTCGCCGTCGGTGATGAGCAGCACCGCCTTGCCCGCCGCGCCGCGGGCGCCGCCGTCCAGCACGCGCCGGGCTTCCCGCAGCGCGCCCGCGATCGCCGTCCCCTGCTGGGGCATGGCGCCGGGATCGACGGCGCGCAGGAACAGCTTCGCGGCGCTGTAGTCGGTGGTGAGCGGACATTGAACGAATGCCTCGCCGGCGAACACGACCAGCCCCAGGCGGTCGCCGCGGAGCCGATCGAGCAGCGCCGTGACCTCCACCTTGGCGCGCTCCAGCCGGGACGGCTTCACGTCCCGCGCCAGCATGCTCGTCGAAGCATCCAGCGCCACCACCAGGTCGATGCCGCTCCGCTTGACGATCTCCGTGCGCTCGCCGCATTGAGGCCCGGCCGCCGCGATCGCGAGCAGGGCCAGCCCCATGCCGAGCAGGCTGCCGCGGAGCACGCCTTGCGATGCGCCGCCGCCGGGCAGGACCTGCTCGCGCCGCGCCTCGGGCACCGCGGAACGCGCGCGACGCCACCTTCTCCAGACGCAGAAGGCCGCCGCGGCGCCGGCCGCCACACCCAGCGGTGCGAGCCACAGCCAGACCGGGTCGACGATGCGGAGCCGGAAGCCCAGCAGCGTCGTCTGCAGCGCGGCGGCGAAGAGGGCGGCGACCGTCATGGCGCCCCCGAGAAGCGCGTGGTGCGCAGAGCCAGGCCGAACAGCCCGAGCAGGGCGGCGGGCAGGAACATCCGCCCGTACCACTCCTCGTACTGCGCGGAGCCGCCCGCCTCGTAGATCTTCGACTTCTCCAGGCTGTCCAGGACCTGGGAGAGGCCGCGCTCGAGCGACTCGCGATCGGTGGCCTGGTAGGCGGTGCCGCCGGTGGACTTCGCGATCTGCTGCAAGAGCTCGGGGTTCACGTCGATCTCGACCTGCTCGTACAGCGTGCGCCCGAACAGATCGGTGCCGGTCGGATACGGGACCCGGCCCCCCCTCCCGATCAGGATGGTGAACACCTTGATGCCGATGTCCTTGGCGATCTGCGCGGCTTGCAGGGGAGAGATGTTGCCGGCGTTGTTGTCGCCGTCGGTGAGCAGGATGACCACCTTGCTCTTCGCGTCGGACTCGCGCAGGCGGTTCACCGCGGTCGCCAGCGCGTTCCCGATGGCGGTGCCGTCCACGATGACGCCGGTCTTCACCTGCTCGAGCAGCTCCTCCAGCACGCGGTAGTCGAGGGTCAGCGGGCACTGGGTGTAGGCCTCGCCGGCGAACACCACCAGGCCGATCCGGTCGTTCTGGCGCGACGAGATGAAGTTCTTGAGCACCTCCTTGGCGACGGAGATGCGGTCCTTGGGGCGGAAGTCCGCCGCCAGCATCGAGGTGGAGAGATCCAACGCGACCACGATGTCGATCCCCTGCACCGACAGGTCGATGCGGCGGCTGGCGCGCAGGCGCGGGCCGGACAGCCCCACCGCCGTGAGCGCCAGCGCCGCGATGACGAGGCCGCCGGGGAGCCACCACAGCCGCGCCCATCTCGACGCGGGCAACGCGATCGGAGCGGCGGGGACCACCAGCCGCGGCATCCGCTGCCGGCGGCGCGCGAGCAACCAGACCGCGGGGGGCACGAAGAGCAGCGCCAGGAGCGCCCAGGGATGAGCGAAGGCGACGCGCTCGAACACGGCGGCGATCACGCCGCACCCGCGGCCGCCGCGGCGCGGACAGGCATCTCGACCAGCGCCCTGGTCCTGTCCACCAGCGAGGCGGCACGGTCGATCGCGCGCTCGCAGTCCGAGGCGCTCGGCTCGGCGCGCGCGAATTTCACCAGGTCCTGCCAGGACAGCTCTTCCGACACCTCCATCAGATCGAGGCCGAGGAGCCTGCGACGGCGCAGCTCGGCGAGCACCTCCTCGCTGGTGAGGTCGAGCGCGTCGAAGCGCAGCCTGCGTCCGAGGTAGGCGCGCACGATCTCGGACAGCTCGAACACGGCTGCCCTGCCTTGGCCGCGGTCCCAGGGTCGCCGCTGCTTGAGCGCGAAGAGGCGTGCCATCGCCTCCTCCTCGGGCGTCGGGGCTGGCGGGACCGGCGCGGGCCTGAGCGCCCGCCGGCGCCGTGCCTCGCGCAGGAAGAGGATGCCCGCGACCAGGACCAGGAGCCCCCCCAGGACCCAGGCCCAGAGAAAGCTGCGCACCAGCACGGGGACCGGGGGCTTGGGCCCGTGGTGCGCTTGCTCCGGGTTGGGAGCGCGCTCCTCCGCGACCAGGCTGCGCAGCCGGATCGGGGTCTCCGGGACGGTGAGCTGGCGCGCCCCCTCCGGCCCGTCGACGACGAGCGCGAGCGCCGGGAGATGCGGCTCGAGCGATTTCAGGACCACGAGCGGCACCGTGAACGTCGTCTCGGCGCGGTCGCCGTTCGTCGCACGGGCCGCGGTGGGAGCTCCGCGGAGCGCGAGCGGCTCGACGGGCAGCGGCTCGGGCAACGCGACCACGTCCAGCGCGGCGTGCTCGATACGGATGGTGATCGTGAACGGCTCGCCGAGCGTCACCTCGGCCTTGTCGGGCCGCGCCGAGAGCGCGAACGGGTGCGCCGCCGGCCTCGGCTGCGCATCCACGGCCGGCGCGGCGGCGGCCGCCGCGAGCAGCAGCGCGATCACCTCCGCCTCCCGCGGGCGCGGAAGAGCGCCGCCAAGGGCGCCACGTAGTCGTCTCCCGGCCGCACCCGCACCGCGTCCAAGGACAGCTTCCGGAAGATGCGCTCGCGCCTTTCCCGAGCCTCGCGCGCCGCCTCGGCGTAGGCCGCGCGCGTGCGTTTGTCGGACAGGTCGACCCACACCGTAGCGCCGGTCTCCGAGTCCGCCACCGGCCACAGGCCCGAGAGCGCGCCGGCCGGCAGCTCGTCCTCGACCGGGTCGCTCACCACCACGGGGACCACGTCGTGCCGGCGCGCGCAGACCGCCAGCGCGGCCTCGTAATCGCTGGCGAGGAAGTCGCTCACCACGAACACCACCGCGCGCCGGCGCAAGAAGCGCGTCACGTCGCGCAGCGCCAGGGCGATGTCGGTTCCGCGGCCGCCAGGCTTGAACGCTAGGGCCTCGCTGATGAGCCGCAGCCCGTGCTTGCGTCCGCGGCGCGGCGGGACGAAGCGCTCGACGCGATCGGTGAAGAGCAGCAGCCCGGCCCGGTCGCCATTCTCCAGCGCGCTGAAGACGAGCAGGGCGGCGATCTCCGCGGCCACTTCCGCCTTGGCCTGCGCCGACAGCCCCACTCCCTGCGAGGCGCTACGGTCGACCGCGATCAACGCGGTCAGCTCCCGCTCCTCGACGAAGACCTTGACGAACGGCTCGCCGATGCGCGCGGTGACGTTCCAGTCGATGGCGCGGATCTCGTCGCCGGGCTGGTATGGCCGGACCTCGCTGAAGGCCATCCCCCGACCCTTGAACACCGAGTGGTACCCGCCCGCGAGCGTATCCAGGACGGCCCTGCGGGTGGTGATCTCGATGCGCCGGATCTTCCGGATCAGCTCTGCGGGCGCGGCCATCAGGGGACTTCGATCTTCTCCAGGATGCGCTGGACGATCTTCTCCGAGGTGAGGTTCTCGGCCTCGGCCTCGTAGGTGAGCGAGACGCGGTGGCGCAGCACGTCGTACGCGATCGCCTTCACGTCCTCGGGCGTGACGAACCCTCGGTGGCGCAGGAAGGCGTGGGCGCGCGCCGCCAGGTTCAGGTAGATGGTCGCGCGGGGCGAGGCGCCGTACTCGATGTACCCGGCCAGCTCCTTGAGGCCGCTCTCGGCCGGCTCGCGCGTCGCGAACACCACGTTGACGATGTACTCCTTCACCTTGGCATCGATATAGACTTCGGCGACCGTCTGCTGCGCGCGCTCCAGCTCCTCCGGGCCGACCACCGGCTCGAGCTGCACGGGCGGCTTGCCCGCCACGCGCTCCATGATCTGCAGCTCCTCGGCGCGGCTCGGGTAACCGACCTTCACCTTGAGCATGAACCGATCGACCTGCGCCTCGGGCAGCGGGTAGGTGCCTTCCTGCTCGATGGGGTTCTCGGTCGCCATCACCAGGAACGGGCGCGGCAGCGGGAAGGTCTGGTCGCCGATGGTGACCTGCTTCTCCTGCATCGACTCGAGCAGCGCGCTCTGCACCTTGGCCGGCGCGCGGTTGATCTCGTCCGCGAGGATGAGGTTCGCGAACAGGGGGCCCTTCTTGACCGTGAACGACTGCGTCTGCGGTTGGTAGATCTGGGTGCCGACCAGGTCCGCCGGCAGCAGGTCGGGCGTGAACTGGATCCGCTTGAAGGAGAGGCGCAGGCAGTCCGAAAGGGTCTTGACGGTGAGCGTTTTCGCCAGGCCCGGCACGCCCTCGAGCAGCACGTGGCCGCCGGTGATGAGCCCCACCAGCAGCCGCTCGATCATCGTGCGCTGGCCGACCACCACCTGTCCGGCCTGGCCGAGGAGCTGATCGACGAACCCCGATTCCTGCTGGATGCGCTCGTTGAGCAGGCGGATGTCGGCGGCGGGCTGGGTCACGGCCAAGTCGGGGACCTCCGGAGGCGCAGCAGCCTACCGCGCATCCAGGACGTCCGCCCTGAAAAGCGCTATTTCTGATCGTCCGCCGCCAGGCCGCGGAGGTCGCGGCCGTTTTGCTGCCCGGCGTAGCCCCGGACGTCGCGGTAGGGGTCGGCGGCGGCGCGCGGAACCCGCAGGCCTTCGCTGGGCGGGTTCACCGTGTGCTCCCGGTCCTGGCCGTCCTTGTAGAAGACGCGCCCTTCCTTGGAGAGATAGTAGCGGCCCTGCGGCCCCGTTCCCTCATTGGTGAGGTGCTGTCGGTACAGGTAGTACAGGGCCGCGTCGCCGCGCAGCTCGACGGTCCCGCCCGCCGAGCCGCGATCCTGGGGAGGCGACTTCGGATCCGGGACGCGCCCCTGGGGGCGGCCCACCTGGCTGGCCGCTCCGCCGAACCCGTCCTGCTTCTGCTGCGAGGCGGGCTGTCCGCCGCGGTCGCAAGCGCACAGCGCCGCCGCGGCAGCCGCCAGCAAGAGGTTTTTCATGCCGCGAAGGGTACGCGAGCGCGCGCGCAGCGGCGAGCCCCGGCCGGCCAGGCGTGCGCCGGCCCGCCCCGAAAAAAAATAATTATTTTTTCGGCGCCGCCCGGGTCAGTCATCCGCGGTCAGCGGGCCCTGGATGGGCTCGTCGCGCACTTCGGCCGGGACGGATCCGTCCTCGGGGAAGAAGCGGTCGAGGGCGCGGCGCACGTCGCCGGCGGTGTGCAGGTCGGGCGCAAGTCGCCGGAACGCCAGCCCCCCGCGGCGCCCGCGCGTGTACCAGAGCAGGTGCTTGCGCAGCTCGCGCACCGCGGCGCGCTCGGCCTCCTCGGCGCCCAGCTCGAAATGTGCATGACCGCCGTTCTCGCGGTACGGCCGTGGCCACGGGGCGCCTTCGGGACGCACCACGCGGAAGCGGCCCTGCTTCTCCTGGACGGCGAGATCGACGTGGCGCAGGATCATCGCGCGCCACTCCTGGACCGTGACCTCCGGCGGCTCCTCCCCGCGCTCGAGCGCGAGAAGCTCGCGGAAGATCCACGGATAGCCGCACGCGCCCCGGGCGATGCGGGCGGCGTCGGCGCCAGTCTCCTCGAGCATGCGCCGCGCGTCGTGCGCGCTGAACAGGTCGCCCGAGCCCCACACGCCGATCTTCACCGCCTTCTTGGTGGCGGCGATGAGCGCCCAGTCGGCGCGCCCGCGGTACATCTGCGCGCGCGTCCGGGGGTGGAGGCCGACCGCCACCGCCCCGCCCTGCTCGCAGGCCTGGGCGATCTCCGGCGCGTTGCGGTGCTCCTCGTCCCAGCCCGCGCGCAGCTTGACGGTGACGGGCAGCGGCGCGACCGCGTCCACCACCTTGCGGACGGCGCGCTCCACGACCGACGGCTCCTTCAGCATCGCGGCGCCGGCGCCGTGGCAGCAGACCTTCTTCACCGGGCAGCCCATGTTGATGTCGACCGCATCGATCGGCCCGTACTTCTCGACCGCCACGCGGGCGCCCTCGGCGAGTACCTCCGCGATGTGGCCGAACACCTGGATGGCGAACGGCCGCTCGTCCGGCGGACGCTCGAGGTAGCTGAGCGTCTGGTCGCCGCCGTGCACCAGCCCATGGCTGGAGATCATCTCGGTGTGCGCGATCGAGGCGCCCATCTCCCGGCACAGCAGGCGGAAGGGCCAGTCCGACACGCCCGCGAGGGGCGCGAGGAAATAGCGGTTCGGCAGCGTGAGAGGCCCCAGCTTGACCGGTCGCACGGCGCCGCCCGCGCCGGTCCGCTGGGACGCATCGCGCGCGAACCTGGCGCCGAAGGGAGAGTCCTGGTTGAGGGCGCCGACGGACACGGGCGGCGATGTATACGCCGATTCCGCCAAAAAGCTTCACAGGGAGAAATCCTCCCGCGCTCCCTGATCTCCCGCGCTCCCTGTAAAGCTGTTTGCCGGCCGCGGCTGACGAGATGCAGCCAGGGCGAAGAGCGGCTAAGAATACGGGCGCCTGTTGCGCGCACATGCGACCTCGACCTCGACTTGCCGCCGTCGCCGCCTGCCTCCTCGCGCTCGCGGTGGGATGCAGGCAGGCGCCCCCGGCGGCTGGCGCGCGGGAAGAAGCGCCACCGGCGGCGCAGGCCAAGCCGGCCGCGGCCGCGGCCGCCGCGGTGAGCGGCACACTGGTGTTCAAGGCGAGCACGGCGGGCCAGATCGTGCCGTGCGGCTGCTCACCGGATCAGCGGGGCGGCCTGCCTCGCGCGGCCGCCGAGCTGAAGAAGCTGCGCGCCGCGTCTCCGGGACTCGCCTATGTCGAGGCCGGCGACCTGCTGTTCGAATCGCCCCTGCCGCGCAGGGGTCCCCTGGGCGCTCAGGCCGAGCTGAAGGCGCGCACCCTGGCGCGCGGGGAGGAGATGCTCGGCGCGGCGGCGCGGGCGATCGGTGTGCGGGACCTCGCGCTGGGCGCGCAGTTCGTCGCCGAGACGCGCGGAAACGTCCCGCTCCTCGATGCGGGCGCGGCGCCCGTCGTCGGCGCGCGGGCCGCGCTGCTCGTCAAGGCTGGCGAGGTGCCGGTCGGAGTCCTCGCCGCGGGCCTGGGCCCGGATCCGGCGCAGACCGTCCGCGCGCGGGCGGCCCAGCTCCGCCGCGACGGGGCGCGCGCGGTGGTGCTCCTCGCCCACCCGCGCGGCGGCTGGCAGGAGGCGCGCCAGCTCGCGCAAGCCACGCTGGGCGAGGTGGACCTCGTCATCCTCGGCCACCTCGACGACCCGGCCACCGACCCGAACCGCGCCGATCCGGGGCCGCCGGTGGTGCTGTCGGTCGAGGGTCACGGGCAGAGCTTGCTGCGCGTCGACCTGCAGCTCCCCGCGGGCGCGCCGACGGGTGTCTTCCTCGCCCAGGGCGAGGCCGGCAAGCAGGCCGAGCTGAAGGAGCTGGACGACCGGATCGCGCGTCTCCGCCAGCAGGCGCGCGGCGCGCCCGAGGACATGCGCCCGCTGTACGCGGACAAGATCCGGGAGGTCGAGCAGCGGCGCGCGCAGCTCGCTTCCGTCCAGCAGGCCGCCCCGGCGGGCTCGCTGGTGATCACGCCCACCTTCATCCCGCTGGGGCCGGAAGTCGGGGACGAGCCGGATGTCCACGCCTTGGTGGCCGCTTACGACGAACAAGTGGCCGAGATGAACCTGCGGCTCGCGAAGCAGCAGCCGGAGACCTGCCCGCCGCCCAGGCGCGGCGAGCCCGCCTTCACCGGCATCTCCTCCGCGGGCAGGGTGAAGGGATGCGCGGAGTGTCACGAGTCGCAGTCGCAGTTCTGGGCGAAGACCGGCCACTCGCACGCCTACGACACGCTGGTCTCGGTCCGCAAGCAGTTCAGCCTCGATTGCGTGCGCTGCCACGTGACCGGATGGCAGCAACCCGGCGGGGTGTGCCGCATCGATCGTACCGAGGTGGGCGGCCGCGGATTCGAGGGGCGGGGGAAAGGAAGGCAAGACGTGCAGTGCGAAATGTGCCACGGCCCCGGCAGCGAGCACGCCAAGGACCCGCCCGGCCACATCTCGACGGAGGTCCCGACCGCCGTCTGCGTGCGCTGCCACGAGGCGGCCAACTCGCCGCATTTCGACGACGGCCGCTACCGCCCGTTCATCGTCGGCCCAGGGCATGGCAGGCCGCTCAAGCCCGGCGAGAAGCCCCACCCGATGGCGTCGGGCAGCGGACCGAACGAGGCCCTGAAGGCTTCCCTGAAAGGCATGCAATGAGGATCGTCCATTCGCTGCGAGGGGGGGAAGTGAGCCGGGAGAGCGAGGTGGAGCAGGCCGCGGAGGCCGCGGCCCGGGAAGAGCCGGCGCGGGCCCATCTCTGGCTCTCGCTCGCCGCGCAGCGCCGCAAACTCGGCTTGTCGGCGCGCCGGCTGCTCCAGCGCAGCGGCGCCGAGATGCAGGCGCTCGTGCTGCGTGGCGTTCCCGATCTGCGCCTGGATTGGTTACGGCGCGTCTCGCACGCGGCGCTCATCGCCCAGGGCGCCGAGAGCTGGACGGGCACGCTGGGCGGCCACCGCGTGCACCGCTACGCCTTCGCGGGCCGCGGCAAGGACCTGCCGGTGCTGCTCCTGCACGGGCTGGGCGGATCGGCGGATTCGGTCGCCACGCTGGTGCCGCCGCTCCTGCCGATCTCGGCGCGGGTGGTCCTCCTCGAGCTACCCGGGCACGGACGGTCTCCGCAGCCTCCCAAAGGGCCCCTCGCGGCGCGCGAGTACGGGGACGTGGTGACCGCCGCCGTGGACCGCCTGTACGCCGAGTTCGGCAAGGTGGTGCTGGTCGGCAACTCGCTGGGCGGCGCGCTCGCGCTGTACGCGGCGCACGAGCGCCCCGACGAGGTGGCCGGCGTGGTCGGCCTCAATCCGGCGGGCGCGGACCTGTCCGAGGAGGCCCTGGGCGTGCTCCCGGAGAGCTTCGCCGACGAGCGCACCGGCGCGACGCGCATGGCGCAGCTGCTCTTCCACCGCACGCCGTGGCTGTTCTGGCTGGTGGCGAGGGACTTCGCCCGCGGCTGGTCGACGCCCACGGTGCAGCGCATCCTCGACGACGCGCGCAACGACCGCGACCGCTCGCTCGGCATCGACGTGCTCTCGGGGATCCGCGCGCCGGTGCTCATCCTGTGGGGAGAGGAGGATCGGCTGCTGCCCTCGACCAGCGCAGAGGACTTCCGGCGGTACATCCCCGGAGCGCGAGTGGAGCTGATCCCCGGCTGCGGACACATCCCGCAGCTCGAGTGCCCTGCCTACACCCGGCGGCGCGTACGCGAATTCATCGAAAAATTGAAGACCTGACCGGATCGTCCGATACCCTGCAGGGCAGGGTGTCGCGCGTGGCCGGCGACACCGGTCGAAAGCCTGGAATGCGGTCGACCGGCCGTGCATTGTTGCGGAAGCACTGTTGCCTCAAGGGGTAGCAGCTTGTCGGCAGGTGTCCGACAGGAGTAACCGGTTCGGCTGTTTTGACACAGAGTGGGGGCGCCGCTACCGTCACCCTCTCTCGGCGAAAGGTGGAGGAGCTTGTTGCCGCGATCGGGACGACCGCAGAGGGCCGCCTTCGTCGCTTTGCTCCTCGCCGCCGGCGCGGCGGCGCGCGCCGAAGCACCGGCGACGGACATTGCCGCCGCCGGGCTCGAGGGCTCGGCGATAACCGTCGTTCCCACCGCCTCGGGTGTGTCGGTCCCTCCGGAGCCGGAGCCGGTCAAGACCACGGCGCGGCCCGGGGAGAAGGCCGATGGCGCGGACGCCGACGATCCCGAGTCGCAAGCCGAGGTCGACAAGGGCGCCGCCGAGCTCGAGGAAGTGCGCAAGGCCGAGGAGAAGGCGGGCCTGTTGCCCCAGGCGCCCGGCGCCGGGCCGCGCGACGGGCTCACCATCGGACTCGACTCCTGGGACCCGCTGGCCCGCGACCTGGCCGCCGCGCAAGGCACCTCGATCGATGGGGCGCCGCTGGCCGATCCGGCGCCTTCGGGCCTGACGCAGCTGCGGCTCGCCGAGCTGGCCGGTATCTCCGAGGACGAGCTGCGCGCCAAGTACGACATCCCGGTCGAGCTGAACGACGCGGTGGTCGCCTACATCCGCTTCTTCCAGACCGATGCGCGGGTGCACTTCACCAAGTGGCTCGGGCGCAGCACGCGCTTCATGCCCATGATGCGCGGCCTTCTCGAGAAGCAGGGCCTGCCTCTCGACCTGGTGTACCTCAGCATGATCGAGAGCGGGTTCAGCACCTACGCGTACTCCTTCGCGAAGGCCGCCGGGCTCTGGCAGTTCGTGGTCGGCACCAGCCGCCGGTACGGGCTGCACACCGACTTCTGGGTGGACGAGCGGCGGGACCCGATCAAGGCGACCATCGCCGCCGCGCGGTACCTCAAGGACCTGAAGGAGCGCTTCCACGGCGACTGGTACCTCGCTTGGGCCGGCTACAACGCCGGCGAGGGAAAGGTCGATCGCGCCATCCGCCGCGAGTCGACGCGCGACTTCTGGCGCATGATGAGCAAGGGCCGCACGCTGCGCGCGGAGACCAAGCACTACGTGCCCAAGCTGATCGCGGCGGCGCTCATCGCCAAGCACCCCGAGCGTTTCGGGTTCAGGGTCGACTATGCCGAGCCGTGGGACGTCGACGAGGTCTACATCCCGGACGCGACCGATCTGCACGTGATCGCCAAGACGGCCGGCATCACCATCGACCAGGTGCGCGACCTGAACCCCGAGCTGCGCCGCTTCTGCACGCCTCCGGGCGGCTGGACCATCCGGCTGCCGAAGGGCGCCAAGGACGCGTTCGTCGCCGAGTTCGCGAAGCTCGACGCCGGCGAGCGGCTCAGCTTCACCGAGCACAAGGTGGAGAAGGGCGAGCCGCTGTCGAAGATCGCCCGCGCCTACGGCGTGAGCGAGGGCGCCATCCTCCGCACCAACGGCCTCAAGAGCTACCGCCAGGTGAAGGTGGGCAGGGTGCTGGTGATTCCGATGAAGCAGTCCTCGCGGGGCCTGCTCGCCGGGAGCCAGCTGGAGGACAGGCGCACGCCGCGCCTGCAGGGCCGCAGCGCTTCGAAGACGGTGGCCGCGGCGCCGGCGGCCTCGGTGCGCGTCAATGAAGACGGACCGCGGCAGACGTACGTCGTCAAGGCGGGCGACACGCTGTGGACCATCGCGGGGAAGTTCTCCACCACCGTGGAGCGCCTCAAGCGCCTGAACAAGCTGACCGGCCGGCGCGCCAGCGAGCTGCAGGTGGGCCAGCGGCTCGCGGTGAAAGACACCGAGAGCTGACGGCCGCCGCCCGGGGCGAAGGACGCTATCCCGACAGGGCGCGTTCGTGACAGTATCCGGGCTTCCACGACAAAGGGGGAAGCCATGCGGTACTTCCGTGGCAGCCACGTTCTGGCGGCCGCCGTGGCACTTGTGCCCGGTTGGGCGCTCGCCCAGCACGACCACGATCATGCGGACGTCGCGTCGGAAAGGTTCGGGCAGGTTCATTTTCCGATCTCCTGCAACCCGCACGTCCAGCCGGCGTTCGAGCGCGGGCTGGCGCTGTTGCACTCCTTCGCCTACGTCAAGGCAGCGACGGTCTTCCAGGAGGTTTCGGCCAAGGATCCAAGTTGCGGCTTGGCGCAGTGGGGGGTCGCGATGACGTACTTCCACACCATCTGGGGGCCGCCCACCGAGGACGAATTCGCCGCCGGACGAACGGCGGCGCAGAAGGCGTCGGCCCTGGGCGCGCCGAGCGCCCGTGAGCGCGACTACATCGCTTCCATTGGAGCCTACTACCAGGGCGATGGGGTGGCGCATCCGGCGCGGGTCGTGGCGTACGAAAAAGCAATGGCCGGAGTGAACGAGCGCAACCCGAGCGACCACGAGGCGGCGATCTTCCACGCCGTGGCAATTCTCGGCGTGGCCTACAACTCGCCGCCGGACAAGACGTACGCGCGGCAGAAGGAGGCGGCGAAGATTCTCAACCGCCTGCTGACCGTCGAGCCCGAGCATCCGGGGATCGCGCACTACATGATCCACTCCTTCGACTACCCCGAGCTCGCTGAGCTGGCGCTGCCGGCGGCCCGCGCCTACGCCAGGATCGCCCCTTCGGCGCCGCACGCGCAGCACATGCCGTCGCACATCTTCACCCGCCTGGGAATGTGGAAGGAGTCGATCGAGTCGAACCTCACCTCGGCGCAAACCGCGCAGGCGTGGATCGCCAAGACCCACCCCGGAGCGACGGCGTTCGACGCCCTGCACGCGACGGACTACCTGGAGTACGCTTATCTGCAGACGGGACAGGACGCCAAGGCGCGCGAGTTGGTCGACAACGTCGCCAACGTGACGAGCTTCGACATCCCGCAGTTCGCCGCCGCCTACGCGCTGGCCGCCGTCCCGGCACGTCACGCGCTCGAGCGCCGCGCCTGGAAGGAAGCGGCGGCGCTGACTGCACGACCGGCGACGTTCCCCTGGGCGAAGTATCCCTACGCCAAGGCGATCGTTCACTTCGCGCGCGCCGTTGGCGGAGCTCGTACGGGCGACCTGGAAACGGCGCGCCACGAGGTCGCGACGCTGGCCGAGATCCAAGGCTCGCTCAAGGGCCAGAAAGGGTTCGACTGGGCGACCCAGGTCGAAATCCAGCGGCGCGCAGCGGCGGGTTGGCTGGCGCGGGCCGAGAAGAAGGACGCCGAAGCGCTGGCGCTGATGCGATCGGCAGCCGACCTCGAGGATTCGACCGACAAGCATCCGGTCACGCCCGGGTCGATTCTTCCGGCACGCGAGCAGCTCGCCGACCTGCTCGCCGAGATGGGGCAGCCGGCCGCGGCACTCGCCGAATACGAGACGTCGCTCCGTTCGGCGCCGGCGCGCCTCAGGAGCTATGACGGCGCCGCGCAGGCCGCCGAGCGCGCTGGGAAGAAGCAACAGGCGAAGGCCTTCCACGAGCGTCTGGTCGCGCTTTGCGGTGGGTCGGTGCCCGCCCGCGTGGGATCCACGATCGCTGCTGCGAAGTAGAGCGAGCGGACGCTTTCGTGGCCAGGGCGGCGCTCCGCTCTTCGAGAGCGCGAACGTCGACGGATGCGTTCCGGGGCGACGCCGCGCCCGTTGCGGAGGGCGTGCGTCCGAGCGAAGATGCGCCGCCATGAAGACGTTCCGCGCGGTTCCCGCGCTGGCCGGGCTCCTGGCTTGCGCCGGTTCGACTCCTTCGCAGACGGGCTCCTCGGACGGCCGGGCAGGTCTCATGGTGGAACGGCCGCGGATGGAAGAGCACCTCATCCCGTCGGACACGGCGGGCATCCAGCTCTACCTGCGCAACAAGCGGCTCCAGAATGCCTCGCCGGACCGCATCCTGCTGTTCGTGCACGGGTCGACGTACCCGGCGGAGACGTCGTTCGACCTGCCGCTGGGCGGCATCTCGTTCATGGACTTCCTCGCGCGCGGCGGCTGGGACGTGTGGCTCGTGGACCTGCGCGGCTACGGCCGCTCGACGCGGCCGCCGGAGATGGACCAGCCGCCGGCCGCGAACCCGGCGATCGTGACCACCGACGTGGCGGTGCGCGACGTGGCGAGCGCGGTGGACTTCATCCTCGCGCAGCGCAAGGCGCCCAAGCTCGCGCTCATGGGCTGGTCGTGGGGCACGACCATCATGGCGGGCTACACGGTGCGGAACCCGGGCAAGGTGAGCAAGCTGGTGCTGTACGCGCCGCAGTGGCTGCGCACCACCCCGTCGATCATCTCCGGCGAGGGCGCCTACCGGACGGTGTCGATGGACTCCGCGCGTGACCGCTGGCTCAAAGGAGTGCCCGAGGACAAGAAGAAGGACCTGATCCCCGCCGGCTGGTTCGAACAGTGGGCCCAGGCAACGTTTGCGACGGATCCGGTGGGGTCGAAGCAGGACCCGCCGGTCTTGCGCGCGCCGAACGGCACTCTGCGCGACACCAAGGAGTACTGGTCGAGCGGCAAGCCGTACTACGACCCGGCCCAGATCAAGGCGCCGGTGCTGATCGTCCACGCGGAATGGGACCAGGACTTGCCGAACCCCATGCCTCGCGAGGTCTTCTCGCGCCTGACCTCCGCGCCGTATCGCCGCCTGGTCGAGATCGGCGAGGGCACGCACACGGTGATCATGGAGAAGAACCGCGACCAGCTCTTCAACGAGGTCCGGCTCTTCTTGGACGAGCTGCGGTAGGTTGCCCAATCCGTACGACATGTACGGGAAGTTTGCGCGCTGGCTCAGGCCGGGCGGGCGCGTCCTGTTCACCTCGGGAGGTAGCGGCCACGAGGGCTTCACCTCTTCGATGTTCGGGGAGGAATTCTTCTACAGCGGCTATCCGCCCGACGAAGTCGCTGACTACCTCCGCGCCGCGGGCCTCGGCATCCTCACGCAGGAGCTCGACGAGCCGCTCGACAAGGGCCACGTCTCGTTCGTCGCCGCCAAGTTGGCACGGTGAGTTGCGTATGGTGTCCCCGGATCTACAACGTCAGGCCGAGCCCGGCCGAAAGGCCCCAGAGGAGATTGCCCTCGAACGTGTAGACCCGGCCGCCGGCGCGCAGGTGGACTACTTGCGCAAGTGGAAAGAGGAAGGCCGCCTCGAGGCTCGGTTCGACGCCCGAGCCGAGGAGGAGCAGCGGGCGCAACTCGAGGGCCACCGTTCGCAGGCCGTCGCGCCAGAGAGCGTATCGGTGGGGAAGCCCGATCTCGAGGCCGTCCTGGACGCGGTCGCGCAGCACCGAGCGCCGGTACCCGACGGCCAGCCCACCCTCGACGTGGTCGCGAGGCGTGGCACGGATCACCAGGTGCGTCGAAAACGCGGACACGGCCCTCGGCGCTCCGTCGTACTGGAAGTCGGTCGCGACGTGGCCGACGCCGAAGCCGAACCGGGTGCTGACGAATCCGAACGAGCCGTCTCCGAGCGCGGAGCGGCCGTTGTCGGCGCCGCCGAGCACGTCCAGCGTGAAGGTGGGGCAGCGGAAGCGCTGCAGCACCAGGCGCGGCGCGGGCTTGTCGACGGCGTAGAGCACCACCGGCAGCGCCGCCGCCGCGAGGACCGCGGCTACCAGCCACGCCTTCTCGTCGCTGGTGCCGGACGGGACGGAAACCGCAGGAGGGCCGTCGCCCGATCGGCCGCCGATCGGAATCGCGATCTCGCCGGAAATGCCGAAGGGGCCGGATCCCACTTGCGGCACGCCGAAGCAGCTCTCGAAGTAGCCCATCTCCTCGACCGGCTGCACCTCGCGCGGGAGCTCCGGCACGTCATCGTCGGGCGGCGGCGGTGGAGGGCGTATCTGCGGCCACGCAGGGAGGGCCAGCGAATACACGAGCGCGACGGCAATGAGCTGCTTCATGGAAGCACCGCCGCCATCTTGCCCCGGGACGTCCTGCGCCGCGAACAACCGTCCATGAGTTGCGTATGGTGTCCCCGAATCTAACGAACCTAACGGCGCTTCTCGGCGCCCTCGAGCAGTCGCGAGAGCTGGATGACCGCGCGCTTGTGGATGCCCGTCATCACTTCGCCGCCCGGGTCCTTCACCGACACCTCGAACGCGTACAGCTTGCCGTCGCGCCCGGTGTAGCGCGCGGTGGCGGAGACGCGCGCGCCGGTCGGCGTCGCCGCGGTGTGCTTCACGTCCACGACCACGCCGACCGACAGCTCGCCTTCCGAGAGAAGAGGCGCGAGTACGCGCCCAGCGGCCAGCTCGCACAGAGCGATGGCGCGGGTGGTGGCGAACACCGCCGGATAGGTATCCCCGGTGATGTGGTTCAAGGCGCTCGCCAGGTCTTGCCCGCCGACCACCATTTCCACCTGCCCGGTGGCTCCCACCTCGGGATCGCGCGTCGGCATGTCATTGCTCCGAGAGAAGCAGCTTGAGCTCGCGGATGCGTCGGGTGACGTCGTCGCGGGGCTTCTGCCGGTAGGATTCGGGAAGCAGCTCGCGCGAGGTGCACTCCGCGACGGCGACCAGCGTCTGCAGCTCGACCTCGAGCGGGTAGCTGGGCGGGATGAAGTCGGCGAAGGTCTCCTTCAGGTCCTCCTTGCTCACCTTCTCGCGGCGGTCGGTCACGGCCCGGAGCTTGGCGCGCACCAGCGCGGACTCCAGATCGGCTCCGCTCATCTTGGGCAGATCGGCCGGCAGCACCTCGGCCAGATCGCCGTCGAACTGCACGCGAGCCTTCTTCGCCATCGTGCGCACCAGCTCGAGCCGCTCGTCGTGGGACTCTGGATAGAAGAGCGCGAGGTGCTCCTCCGCGCGGCCCTGCCGCTTGAGATCGACCGGCAGGAGGTCGGGGCGGCTGGTCAAGAGGAACCAGACGATCTTGCCGCGGTAGCTGGTGTCGCCCATGAACGAGGCGATCTGGCTGAACACGCGCGCGCTGGTGCCCGAGTCGCCCTGCGCGCTGCGGTTGCCCAGGAACGCGTCGGCTTCGTCGATGATCACCGCCACCGGCCACATCGCCTTGAGCAGGTTGAAGATCTTTTCCAGGTTCCCCTCGGTCACGCCTTGCCACTGCGAGCGGAAGTTCAAGAACTTCACGCAGGGGATGCCGATCTCGCCCGCGAAGCAGGTGGCGAGGAACGTCTTGCCGGTCCCGATCGGCCCCGCGATGAGGAAGCCCATCGGCACCACGTCGCGCTTGCCGGTCTGGATGGCCTTCGCCGCCTGGCGCAGCAGCTGCTTCGCCTTCCCGTGGCCGGCCACCATGTCGATGGAGTGCTGCGGCTCGATGAACTCGAGCAGTCCGTGGACCTCCGCCTGGATGATCTCCTTCTTCTTCTCTTTCAGCCGTTCCGCGGTGAGCTTCGCGCCGCCCATCGCCTCGGTGAGCACGCGGTCGAGCGACACCCGGCTCATGCCCGCGGTCATCTGCGCCATGGCCTGCGAGTTGACCTCGCTCACCTCGCGGACCGGCCGGCCGCTCAGCTTCCATTCGACGTAGTCGAGCCGCTCCTTCTCGGTCGGCAGCGGGATCTCGATCTGCGAGGCATACGGGTTGCGGCCGATGCGCGGGTTCAGCTCGGCCAGGTTCTCCGCCACCAGGCAGACGGAGAAGTCGGCGGCGAGGAACTGCGGGTCCTGCGCCCACTTCACCAGCGTCACCAGCGCATAGCGGTCCTCGCCGGGCATGAAGCCCAGATCGCCGGCCGGCGCGACCGTCTCCGCGAAGTCGATCACGAAGGCGACGCTCTTCCCGTCGGCGATGCGCACGCGGGCGTAGGACTCCAGCAGCGGGAAGGCGCGCGCCGGATCCTTGGGGACCGACTTGGCGTACTCGGTGCCGAACAGCGAGTCGTAGCCCGCGACCGCCGCCATGAAGTCCTTCTGCATCTCGGGCGTGGCCAGGCGGATGCCGCTGGAGCGGTCGTAGAAGACCACCAGGTCCCGCGACCCGAACAGCTCGTCGGACAGGAAGGTCCGGAGCGGGACGAACCGGCGTCCTCCTTTTCCGTCATCCGCCGGCTGCACGTCGCGGACCGCGCCGTGCAGGATGAAGGTGGAGACCGTCTTGGTGTAGTAGCGCTCGGCCAGCCGCCGGGCCCATTCGGGGAAGGTGGCGAGCGGATCCGGCTGCGATTTGCTGCGGCGAGGCATGAGGGGCTTGTGTATCCGGCCACCGGCGTGGGCGCAAATCCTCCCCAGGGAGGCGCCGGCGCCCATTTCCCCACGTCGCAAAACGCGCCTCGCCGCGTCTAAGCTGCCGGCGTGCGCTGGGAACTGCTGCTGCTCGCTGCGCTGCTCGTGGTCGTCGCGCTGGTGGGCGTCGGCTGGAGCCGGCGCGCCCGCCTCCGCGACCGCATCCCGGCGCGGCGTGCGCCGCGGCTGCGGCACCCGGTGATCCTCGCGCACGGGATGCTCGGCTTCGACGAGATCGCCGTGGCCGGCCGGCGCCACCAGTACTTCCGAAAGATCGCCGACGGGCTGAGCGGGCTGGACGCGAAGTTCCACACTCCCCGCGTCCCCGCGGCGGCGCCCATCGCCGTGCGGGCCGAGCAGCTTCGCGCGCTGGTGCAGCAGCTGCCTTCCGAAAGGGTGAACGTGATCGCCCACAGCATGGGCGGGCTCGACGCGCGCTACGCCATCTCCCGGCTCGGCCTGCGCGACCGGGTCGCGTCCCTGGTGACCATCGGGACGCCCCACCAGGGGACCCCGGTCGCGGATCTGGGAGCGGGGATCGTTCCGGCGGGCGTCTCGCGCGCCCTCTCGCGCGTGCTCGACGTGCGCGCGCTGCACGACCTCACCACCGATTCGCTCGAACGGTTCAACCGGGAGGTCCCGGACGCGCCGGGCGTGGCCTATTGCAGCGTCGTCGGTCGCAGCGCGCTCACGCAGACCAACCCGCTGCTGTGGCCGAGCCACGCCTACCTGAGCGCGCGCTCGGGAGCGAACGACGGCCTCGTCCCCTCCGCCTCGCAGGGCTGGGGCAAGGTGATTCGCGAAATCGAGGCCGACCACTGGGCCCAGATCGGTTGGTCGCGGAGCTTCGACGCGGTCGGTCTCTACGAGGACATCTTGCGCGAGCTGGTCGGCCTCGGCTTCTGAGGCTGTCAGCCCTCCGAGAGAGCGCGCGCCGGGTCCAGCGCGGCGGCAGCGCGGGCCGGGAAGAACGCGCCGGCGAGCGAGGCAACGACCGCGATCAGGATGCCGAGCGCCACGTGGGTGGGCCGGAAGTCGAAGAACGTCTCGGGCTTGAAGGGGAACTGCGGGAGCCCGGTGCGGGCGAGCCGATCCACGAGCAAGCCGCCCACCCGTGCGAGCAGGACGCCCAGCGCGCCGCCGAAGATGCCGGTGACGGCGGCCTCCGCGAGGATCAGCGTAGCCACGTCGACGCGCGTCGCGCCCACCGCGCGCATCACGCCGATCTCCCGCGTGCGCTCGCGGACCGCGGCGTGGAACGCCTGCGCGATGTTGACCGCGGCGAGGGCCGTGATGAGCGCCGCGAGCAGGGACAGCGCGAGCGTGACCAGCTCGACGGCCGCGCCGATCTGCAGGGCGCGATTCCGCTCGCTCTCGTCGAGGTCGAGGCCCATGCGCTTGACGGCGGAGGCGATCTCTCCCACCTGCTCGGAGCGCTGCGCGCGCAGGAGCACGCTCGAATAGCCGCCCGTGTCCTGGCCGAAGCGCGCGTTGATCCGGCGGACCGCTTGCAGCGGCATGGAGAGCCCGGCGATCGGCGCTCGGTCGGAGAACCCGGCGAGCCGCAGCCGGGCGGCGTACGCCCCGGCGAGCGTCTTCTCGGCCACGTAGCTGCGGCCCAGCTCGATGGGGAACTCGAACCCGACCAGCATGCTGTCGGTCAACGTCGGCAGCCCGCGCTGGGGCGCGAACACCTTGTTGTAGATCTCGAGGAGCCGGCGATTCACGACCACCGGGATCGGCCCGCCCTCGCCCGGGTCGACGAACGGCAGCCGGGCGTCCGCGCCGATCAGCTCGGACGGGATGCCGACGCCCACCACCTCGAGGCCCATGCGGATCTCGCGGCCGAAGAAGGGCCCGTTGTAGCGCGTCACCGCCGGAACGCGCAGCGCGACCCGCGGGAATGCTTCCGCCACGCCCGGGATCTGCCGCAGGCGCGCGACGGCCGCGTCGTCCAGCCGCACGTCGCCGAACAGCGAGCCGATGCCGACCTGCGGGACCACCACCTCCAGCTCGCGCGCCGAGACGGGGAAGACGTCGCGCACGACGCGCTGCACTCCGCGGCCCAGGGCGAGGAAGAACACCAGGCAGCCGATCCCGAGCGCCACGCCGCCCGCGCTGACCGCCAGCGCCCCCAGCTCGCGGGACAGGTTCGCGTTGGCGAGCTTCCACAGCCGGGCGGGCCTCACGCCGACCCCTCCAGCCGCGGATCGGGGAACAGGGCGCCTTCGCGCAGCACCAGCACGCGGCTCGCGGCCCGCGAGACGCGCACCTCGTGCGTGACCACCAGGAGCGTCATCCCCTCGCGGTGGAGCTCGCGGAACAGGCCGATGATGCCCTCGCCGGTGCGCGCGTCGAGGTTGCCGGTCGGCTCGTCGGCGAGCAGGAGCGGCGGGCGGGAGAGCAGCGCGCGCGCGATGGCCACCCGCTGCCGCTCGCCGCCGGAGAGCGCGGTGGGCCGCGCCGACGCCTTGTCGGCCAGGCCGACCCGCTCCAGGCTTTCTCGCGCGCGCCGCGCGGCGTCCGGCACGCCGTCGCCGAAGTAATCGGGGAGCAGCACGTTCTCCAGAGCGGTCAGCTCGGCGAGGAGATTGAAGCTCTGGAAGATGAATCCGATGCGGGCATGCCGCAGGGCCGCGAGCCGGGCGTCGGAGAGGGCGCGCAGCCTCTCGCCGAGGACGAGCACCTCGCCCTCGTAGTCGCGGTCCAACCCGCCCACGGCGTGGAGCAACGTGCTCTTGCCGCTCCCGCTCTGCCCCTCGATGGCCACGAACTCGCCTTCGTCGACGGTGAGGTCCAGTCCCCGCCACAGGTCCTGCGGCGCGCCGCCCGGTTCCCGCGGCGGATAGCGCTTGCGAAGCGCGCGCAGCTCGATCGCGCTCACGGCTTCCCCGGAGCGATGGCGAGGCCGATCTCCGCGTCCACTCCCTGCACTCCGGGGAGCGCCGTCGCGGTGAGGCGCAGCGGCGAAAGAGGCTCCACCACCTGGCTGACCACCGACCGCGCCACGTACGCCTGCGGTCCGGATCCGTAGGCGCTCTCGGGCAACGCCCGCACCCTCGCGGCGAGCTTGCCGAAATCTAGCAGCAGCGCGGCGCCCGCGTCCTGCTCGAGCACCGGGGTGCGCGGCTCGCCGGGCGCGAGCTGCTCGGGCGCGATCCCGCCGCCGAGGAGGTAGGCGACGGCGTTTCCACCCAGCTCGCGAATACCGAACCGCGGACCCTCGCCGCCGGGATAGCGGACCTGCCAGCCGGATCCACTGCGCGACGCCTGGGCTCCGAGGCGCGGCAAGGCCCTGGCGGCCCCCTCGAACGCGCGCTCGAGCCGGGCGCGGTCGCCCACCGGTGCCAGCGCCACCACCTGGAACGTCTCGAAGGGGCTGCGCCGGCGCCAATCGAGCAGCGAGAAGTCGACCAGCGCGCCCAAGTTCGCGCGCGGAGCGAGCGCGATGGAGATCGCGGCGCCCGGGAGCAGGGAGGCGGCGATCTCCTGCGCGACGGGTTCCCCAAGCCGCGCGAGGATCTGTGCCAGCTCGGGCACGCGCCGCGTTTCCCGGAGCACTTCGGCCGGCTGCAGCCCGGCGCGCACGACCAGCGGCGCGTCGCGGGGAAGAAACCGCACCAGCGAGCCGGCCCCGCCCGGAAGCGCCGCCTGGATGCGCGTCGCCTCCGCGGGGGGTGCCTGGAAGAACAGCTTGCTGGAGAGGCCCCCGGAGGTACCCGTCAGGCCGATGGCCAGATCTCCCGGGAGCGGGCGCGAGGTGATCCGGCGAAGCAGGCCGGATCCGGCCGGAGCGAAGATCGTCAGGTCCTGCCCGCCCAGCTGTTTGCGAGCGGCCGCGAGCCTCGCATCGTGCGCGAGCGACTGCTCCGGAGCCCGCTCGGCCGTCGCGGCGACGTCCGCGGCGGGGTCCGTGCCGCGCGCCAGCACGCCGTACCCGCGGACGACTGCGAACGCCACCCGGTCGGTCTCGCCCTCGCGCGAATACACCGCCACGCGGGTCTTGCCGCGCGCCTCGTCGTGCCGTACGGCGAACGCGGCGCGCTCGCGCAGCAGGCGATCGACGGTCTGCGCGAACACTTCCTGCCCGGTGAGCGGCAGCGCGGCGATCCACCCCGGCCGGCCCGGCGCGGGAAGCAGGACCATCGCCGCGGCGCGATCGGGGTCGAGCCCCGCGGCGAGCTGACCCTCGCGGGAGAGCGGATCGAACCCGAGCTGCGCGGACAGCGAGCGCCGTCCGTCGCCGAGCTGCTCGCCTCCGGGCAGCTGTCCCGCGCGCTCCAGCAGCGCGGACGCATGCTGGGCGAGGCCGGCGAGCGGGGCGGTCGCCAGCGCGCCCTGGGCCGGTTCGGGGAGCAGCTCCTCGGCCGACCTGGCGCTCCGTTCGCGCGCGCAGGCCCAGCAGAGCAGCAGGGCCGGCAAAAGCCGCCGCATGCTCCGCTTCCCTAGAACCCGCCGCGGCGCGACCGCACCATCCGCTGGAAGCGCGGGTTCCGGCTCATCGACCACAGGTACGCGCCCTCGAGCGCGGCGACGCCCAGCAGCAGCGGCCCGGTGAAGGGGAGCATCGCGGCCGCGACCACTCCCGCGCCCAGCCCGACGAGGTTGGGCTTCATCAGGAAGGCCTCCTTGACGTAACCCTCGCCGGAACCCATGTGGCCTTATTGGACCCCGACCTTCTTGCCGATCGTCTTGTCGCCGCCGCCCGTATCGGCCGGCGCCTCGAGGCCCATCTCCTGCTTGAACTGCTTGAGCAGCTCGCCCGCGCGGATCTTCTCCGCCTCTTCCTCGATCTTCAGGCCCTGCGTGTCGACGTTCGAGAGCGCCATGTCCATGCGCGCCTCGTTGACCGCGGTGGTCTCCTGGATCTTCTGCAGCATCTCGTCGTGGGTGGCGTCGATTCCCGCGACCTGGAAGCTCTCCATCGCGTCGGCCACCTTGCTTTGCCACTTCGCCCGGCGCGCGTCGCGCAGCGCCTGCATGGCGTCGTTGGTCTTGCGGTCCTTCTCGCGCATGAACGCTTGCTTCACCTGCATCGCCTTGTCGTAGGCCTGGCGGGCGGCCGAGAGCTGCTGCTCGTTGCGGAGCATCGCCCCCCGGAGCGTCTGCAGCTGGGTGGCATAGGTGGTGGCGATGTCCTCGCGGCTGGCCTGCAGGGCGGCCTTCACCTTGCTGGTCAGGTCGACGCTGTCGTTCTTGTACTTCTGGTTCTCCTTCTCCAGCAGCGTGACGTTGGCCTTCACCATCGCGATCGACTCGTTCATCTTCGGGACCTGGTCGTTCAGGTCGCGGATGTTCTGCTCGAGGATCATCTCGGGATCCTCCGCGGCGGAGATCATCCAGCCGAACATGGAACGCATTGCGCGCTTCAAACGCTGCCACATGGGAGCAACCTCGTTGTGTCAGAGGGCGCGAGACAGGTATCAAGACTTCCGATGGCTGGCAAGGACGCGCCCGCTCTGCAAACCGCCGTGGTTCCGCATGGCTGCACGGCCCCCGGGGAGGCGTTCCCCGACTGGGCGCGCGACTTCGGTCGCGCCGCGCCGCTGGAGCTCGAGATCGGCCCGGGGCGGGGCGGATTCGCGCTGGGTCACGCCGCCGCGCACCCGGGGATCGACCTCGTCTGCATCGAGACCCGGCGGAGCGACTGCGAGCTGATCCGCGACCGCGCACAGCGGCGCGGCCTCTCCAACCTGATCGTCCTGCAGGGGGATGCGAAGCTCCTCCTGCCGCGTGTTTTCGCTCCGGGGTCGCTCTCGGGGCTGTACATCCAATTCCCGGATCCGTGGTGGAAGAAGCGGCACAACAAGCGGCGGATGGTCGACGTCGAGCTGGCGGCGCGGATGCGGCTCCTGCTGCGCGAAGGGGGCGCCGTCGACTTCCGCACCGACGTGCGGGCCTACGCGGAGGCGGCCGTCGGCACCTGGGAGGAGGCCGGCTTCGCGAACGCGGCTGGTCCGGGGCGGCTGTGGGGCGATGCGCCAGAGGTGCTCTCCACGCGGGAGCAGAAGTACGCGCGCACGGGCCAGCCGGTGTACCGGGCGCGGTTCGTGAACCCGGGACCGCCGGCCGGGGAGCTGCGGGTTCCTTCCGCGCGGCGCACCGGTCGGGAATGGACTGACGTGCGCCGGAAGTGATTGCGCCGGGCGCCGGCAACGGGTACTGCGCACTCGTGCGACGCGCGGCCCTGCTCCTCTGCCTCTTCGGCTGCAAGGCGGCCGCGCCGCCTCCTCCGGGCGCGGCCGGGGCGGTGGAGGCGGTCCAGGAATTCGCGGCGGCGCTCCAGCGCGGCGACGCGGCGGCCGCCTATGCGCTCCTCTCGGCGCGCACGCAGCGCGAGGCGGACCGGATCGCGGCCCGCGCGCGAGCGGCGGGTGGGGACGCCGGCGGGGTGCCCGAATCGGGCCGTCAGATGCTGTTCGGCTCGGCGCTGCCGCAGGGCAAGGTCGAGGTCCGCGAGATTTCGCGGGAGGGGGACGTGGCGCGGGTCGAGGTGATCGACCAGTCGCGGCGCGCGCGCACCTTCCGCGTGGTGCGCGAGGGCGGAGTGTGGAAAGTGGATCTCGACCTCCCGGGGGCGGACCCAGGGGGCTGAGCGGAGGAGCGCCGGCCTTGTCGCGCGCACCGCGCGGGGCTATCTGTTCGGCTCGGAGGGCGCGATGGGCGATCTGCTGCACCCCGAAGGAGCCGAGGAGGACGACGTGCAGGAAGCGCCCGAAGATCCGGGCGAATTCGAAATAGCCGGCGCCGCCTCGGACGCCCTCGAGGCCGACCTCCTCTGGCGCGCCTTGGAGGACGCGGGAATCCCCGCCATCGTCCGCTCCCCCCGCAGCGGGATCGCGGGGAAGCTCGACTCGCCGGTAGAGGTGTTCACCCTGCTGGTGCCCTCCCGCGACGTCCCCCAGGCTCGTTCCCTCCTGGAGGAGCGCCGCGCCGCCCTGGAATCCGACCCCGACTCCGCCGCCCGCGCCGCCGAAGAAGCCGAAGCCGCCGAAGAAGTTGGCTCCGAGGGGCCGACGTAAAGACGGGCCGGCCTGGTTGGGTCACGCAGAGCTCGCAGAGAGCGCAGAGGTTTCTGGTGTGATCTGCGGATCGTGTGCGGTTGCCGATCCGCCAGCCCGAACCCTCTGCGGCCTCAGCGCGCTCTGCGTGACCACTTTTCGCCCAGTCCGGCGTAAGACAGGGCTCAGCGGGAGGCGGTGAGGTGGGTGACGCGGGCCTGGGCGTCGAGGGGTAGGAGCAGGGCGATGCCTTGGACGGGCCATTTCTTGTACTCGCGCTGCTTGTCGAGGAACTGACCCAGCTCGAGGTCGATCACCCGGTGCTCCTCCCCGGTCGAGGCGTGCCGCACGTACAGCCGCCCATCCTTGCGCACCACGAACCCCATGTGGGAGACGCGCACCACGCGCTTCGGATCGTGCTGCCGCACGACCAGCAGCACCGAGCCGGGCTCGATGCTGGCGGCGCGCTTCCTGGCCTGGTCCAGCGCGAGGTAGTGGATGGGGAACTCGCCCTGCGGCACCTTCGCGGACGACAGGCGCCGGAGCCCGGGCACCTTCTCCCATTGCTTGCGGCGCAGCGACAGCGTCGTCGAGTCGGCCCGCGGCTCGACGGTCCGGGTCTCCTCGCGCAGGTAGCCCTTTGCGGTGTTCGCCGGAAGCCACTGCGCCTCGGTGAAATGGTTCCGGGTGGCGAAGCTCACCTTGGGGGGATCGCCCGCGTAGCGGATGTCGTCGAGGATCGTCCGGGCCCGGTCGAGCGACTTCGCGTTGGCCATCGCCAGCACCGTCTCGACGAACGTCTGGCAATCCACCTTGTCGACGCGCCAGCGCGCCTGGGGCTCCACCCCGCTCCCCTCACCCAGGGGGTAGTCCCCGTACGGCACGCCGACGAACAGCGCGGACAGCCGCTCGACGCGCTCGCCGATGGCCGGCACCAGGTGTGCGTCGGCGATGGCGCGGTCGAGCTGCTGCTCCGACATCTGCAGCACGGGCGCGGCGGCGAGCAGGAGCGCGAGCGCGAGCATGCGAGCAGCCTAACCGCCCGGGGAGGTACCCGCCAATGCCAGCCCCCGATAGGGCGGCGCTGCGCTTTTGATACCGCGGAGATCATGTCATGCGCTGTAGGCTCGCCGCGGCCGGTTCTTTGACAGAGGGGACCCGATGCTTTAGCGAAGTTGCAGTGCGCGCGACCTGCCGACCCGCCGGCTGCCTGCTCGTCCTGCTCGCCGCGGGCTGCGGACCCGTCCGCGCCACCTCGGTCATCGGCGACGCCGAGACGGCGATTGCCCGGGCGCGGGCGGCCGACGGTGAGCGGCTCGCTCCTTACGAGACGGTCTCCGCGCAGCTCTACCTGGCGAAGGCGCGCGAGCAGCAGGGGCGCGCCCAGTACGGGGCAGCCGAGGATCTGGCGAAGCAGAGCCTCCGCTTCGCCCGCGAGGCAGCCGAGCGCGCCGGCGAGTTGCGCAGCCGGGGCGGTGCGGCGCCCGCGCCGGGCACTCCCGCGACGGTGACACGGCCGCAATCCGCTTCGGAGCCGCCCGCGCCGCCACCGAGGACGCCGTAGGATGCGGCGGGTCCTCTTCGTCCCGGTGCTCGCGCTCTGCTCCTGCGTCACCGGGGGTGCGGTGCGCGAGCGGATGCGCGCCGTCGAGAACGACCTGGCGGTGGCGCGCAAGCAGCGGGCCGACCAATGCGCGCCTCGCGACCTCGCCGCCGCCGAGGCCAACCTGCGCTTCGCCGAGGTGGAGCTCTCGCAAGGCAACGGCGGGAGCGCCGACGAGCATGTCGCTCTCGCGCGTCGCGCCGCGCGCGCCGCCGTCAGCGGGTCGCAGCAGTGCGGCGCCGTCAGCGTGCTGATCCGCGAGCAGCCGAAGCCGCAGACGGCCAAGGTGGCGATGACCGATTCCGACGGCGACGGAGTGCCCGACGTCGAGGACTATTGCCCCGAGGTGCCGGGGCCGGCAGGAAACCACGGGTGCCCGCTGAGCGGCGATCGCGACCGCGACGGCATCACCGACGACATCGACCGCTGCCCGGACCAGCCGGGGCCGAAGGACAACTTCGGCTGTCCCTGGCCGGATCGCGACCGCGACGGCGTCGCCGACAAGGACGACCGCTGCCCCGACGAGCCCGGGCCCAAGGAGAGCTTCGGCTGCCCGCGCAAGCAGACGCTCATCATCGTGCGCAAGGACCGGATCGAGCTGAAGCAGCAGATCCACTTCGCGACCAGCAAGGCCCTCATCCTCAAGGACAGCTACCGGGTCCTGCGGCAGGTCGCCCGCGCACTGAAGGACGCGCCGGGCGTCACCGTGCGCGTCGAGGGGCACACCGACAACGTCGGGTCGCGCGACCGGAATCTGAAATTGTCGCAGCGCCGGGCCGAGGCGGTGAAGGAGTTCCTCGTCCGCCAGGGCGTGCTGCGCTCGCGCATCGTCTCGGAAGGGTTCGGCCCGACGCGGCCGATCGCGCCCAACACCAACCGCGCCGGCCGCGCCGCGAACCGGCGGGTGGAGTTCCGCATCGCCGCGCCCGCCCCGGCTCCCGCCGGCCCGCCGGGCCGCGCCGCTCCGGCGGGGCAGGCCGGTACGCCCGCGCAGACCGCGCCACCCGCCCAGCCGGCGCCGCCTGCCGACGCCGCGCCGTCTCCGGAGACCGCTCCGCCCGAGCAGACCGCTCCGCCCAAGGCGCCCGGCAGCGCGCAGTGACCCCGCCGGTGCGCTTGGGCACCGCGGAGGCGCCCGACGGCGCGGTGCTGTGGTGGCGCGCCGAGGGCGAGGGCCCCGCGCTCCTCTGCTCGAACGGCATCGGCGTCTCGACCTTCTTCTGGCGCCGGCTCGCGGAGCACTTCGCTCCCACGCACACCGTGGTGACCTGGGACTATCGCGGGCACGGCCGTACGCCCGTCCCCGAGCACCCAGAAGGCGTCACGGTGGCGCAGTGTGCCCGCGATCTGTGGACCGTGGCGGAGCGGGCGGGCGTCGGCGAGGCCGTGCTCCTCGGCCATTCGATGGGGGTGCAAGTCTCGCTCGAGGCGTATCGCCTGCGCCCGGGCGGAGTGCGCGGGTTGGTGCCGGTGCTCGGCGCGGCCGGAGGCATCTTTTCCAGCTTCCTGGGCGGGTCCGCCCTGACGCCCGTGCTGACGCTCCTGCTCGAGGTGGCGGCCCGGCACGCGTCGCTGGCGGAGAAGGCGCTACGGACGGTGCTTCGGCTCCCGGGCGTGTGGGAGGCCGTCCGCGCGTTGGGGGTGGTCCATCCCGACCTTTGCCCGCGCGAGGAGTTCGAGCCGTACTTCCAGCACTTGCTGCAGCTCGACCTGCGCGCCTACTTCGCCCTGGCCCGCGATCTGCTCTCGCACGACGCCACCGCGCTGCTCTCCGAGGTGCGCGTCCCCACGCTCGTCATTGCCGGCGAGCGCGACCTGTTCACCCCGATGACCCGGTCACGCGAGCTGGCGGCGCAGATCCCCGGCGCCGAGCTGCTGGTCGTCCGTGGCGGCAGCCACGCCGCCCTCGTCGAGCAACCCGAGCTGATCGCGCTCGCCCTGGAGAAGTTCCTCCGCCTCCGCGGCATCGCCTGAGTTACTTCTGGCGGTAGGTGATCCGGCCGCGGGTCAGGTCGTAAGGCGACAGCTCGAGCTTGACGCGGTCCCCAGGGAGGATGCGGATGCGGAACTTGCGCATCTTGCCGGAGGCGTAGGCCAGCACCGAGTGCTTGTTGTCCAGCTCGACACGGTAGTTTCCGCCGGCGAGCTCCTCGCGCACCGTCCCCTCGACCTCTATGCCTGCTTCTTTCTCCGACATGCCGCCCCGTCTTTACTCGAGCTGCGCCAATCCTGCCAAGATTCCGGACCTGTGGACGCGCCGCAGTACCACGCTCGTCCCGGGCGGGCAACCGCCGCTTTCAAGGGCGGTCCAGCAGGACGGGCCCCGGGCCGACCCGGTCCAGCGCGAACGTCGCGGCGCGATCGGCCAGGCCGCGGCCCGGCAGCTCCGGCAGGCCGGACGCCGCGCACAGACGGGCGACCACCTCGCGTGGGTCCCGGCCCGCCGCGCGAAGGGCGGACAGCGAGGCTGCCCGGTCGCGCTTCGAGAGGCGCTCCCCTGAGGCCGAGCCGACCAGGCCTGCGTGCGCCCACCGCGGCTCGCGCAGGCCCAGCAGGCGGTAGAGGAGGATCTGCCGCGCCGTGGACGGGAGCAGGTCCGCGCCGCGCAGCACCTGGGTGACGCCCATCGCCGCGTCGTCGACGACCACCGCCAACTGGTAGGCGAAGATGCCGTCCGCGCGGCGCAGCACGAAGTCGCCCACCGTTGCCCGTGGATCAAACTGTTGCGGGCCTTGCAGCTCGTCCTGGAAGCTCACCGGACCCGGCGGGACCCGCAGGCGCAGCGCCGGCGCCCGGGTGCGTCGGCGCTCGGCGCGCTGCGCGGAGCTGAGGCCCGCGCAGGTGCCCGGGTACCGCGGGCCGTCGTCCTGCGGCCCGTGCGGCGCGCTGGCGACGGCGATCTCGGCGCGCGAGCAGAAGCACTCGTAGACGTGCTCGCCCAGCTTCGCCAACGCCTCCTCGTACAGCGCCGCCCGCTCCGACTGGCGGTACGGACCGCGCCCGCCGAGGTCCGCTCCGGTGCGCGGGTCGGGCCCCTCGTCCCACGTGAGTCCGAGCCAGGCCAGCTCTTCCAGCTGGCGCTCCGCCAGTCCGGGGCGGACGCGAGGCCGGTCGAGGTCCTCCACTCGCAGGGTGAACCCGCCGCCCACCGATCTGGCCCACAGCCATGCCAGGATCGCCGTCCGCGCGTTGCCGATGTGTAGCTCCCCGGTGGGACTCGGCGCGAAGCGCCCGCGCTCGGTCATCTCGAGCATCCTCGTGAGCGAACGGACATCAACAAGGTCTGGCTTTCTGAACCAAGGCGCCCGTACCTAACATCGGAACGCTCGAAACGCTCGGACGGCGGTCTCGAGGACACCTTGGTACATGGGAGCGAAACGGCCGTGAAGACCGGCGTCTTGTCCACCAGGCAGGTCGCCCAGCTCCTGGGCGTGGGCGAGGCCACGGTGAAGCGGTGGGCCGACGCCGGCGAGATCGATTGTTTCCGCACTCCGGGAGGGCACCGAAAGTTCCGGCTGCGCGACGTGACCGCGTTCGTGCAGCGGCGGAAATTCCAGGTGGCGGAGACGATTCCTGCGCAGCTGACGCCGGGCGAGGAGGCGGGGGGCGAGGAGGCCGTCGCCGCAGTGGAGAAGAGCGCGCTGGCGGGCGACGCGTCGTCTCTCGTCGCACAGATGGCCGCGCTGCGCCTCCTTGGTCATGACCTGGCGGGGATCTTCGACGACGTGGTCGCGCCCGCGCTGCAGCGCATCGGGCATCGCTGGGAAGCGTGCAAGCTGAGCGTGGCGGAGGAGCACGTCGCGACCCAGGCGGTGGTGGATGCCATCGCGCGCGCGCAGCCTCTGGCGGAGCCGCCCGGCGAGCCGAACCGCGGCGGCCGCGGGACGGCGGTCGTGGCGGCGGTCGCCGGCGAGCAGCACGACGTGGCGCCGCGCATGGCCGCGTGCCTGCTGCGGGCCCGCGGATTCGAGGTGCTCGCGCCCCTGGCGGCCACGCCGGCCACCGATCTCGCGGACCTGGTGCAGCGCAGCCGCGCGCAGCTGGTCGCGCTCGCCTCGACCGTGCCGCCCGAAGGGCGCGCGCTGCAGGACCAGATCGATCTGGCGGCCCGGGCTGCCCGCGGCGGCGGCGGACGGGTGGTCGTCGGGGGAAGGGGCATGGCGCGCATTCCGCTGCCCGAGGACGTGCAGCTCTTGCAGAGCATGCGCGAGCTGGAGCAGCAGATCGAGACGGTGGGACGCCGCCGCGCTTCTCCACGCGACTGAACCGGTCCGAAACGCCGCGAGCCAAAAGCACGGCGCCGCCCGGGCGGCTTCGACTGACACCGCTCGGGTGGCGTGGTATGACGCCCGGCTCTCGTCTCTGGAAGCGATCAGCGTATGCCCGACAAGTCGAAGCCGCCGTCGTTCGAAGACATCATGAAGGGCGCCTCCCGGCCGCCCGAGCCCGAGCGCAAGGAGCCGAAGAAGCCCGCCTCGCCGCCCGCCGAGCCTGCCAGGCGGAAGCCGGCGGCGCCGACGTTCGCGGAGATCATCGGGTCGGTCGAGCTGCGCCCGGAGGATCGCGCTCCGCGGCCGCCGCCGCCCCGCCGGCCGCGCAAGGACGAGCGCAAGATGCCGGTGGTCGTGCGGAGGCCGACCCTGGGAAAGCCGGAAGAGCCGGCGCAGCCGCCTGCGTCGCACGGCGAGGCGGCGGCCTCGCCCGGCGGCGAGGCGGGGAGCGCCGAGCAGCGGACCGCGCCGGAGTCTGCTTTCGCGGAGGCGGGGGCCGACGAGTCCGGCGACTTCGCCGCGTTGTTCGCGGAGAGCGAGAAGTCGGCGCGCAAGCCGCAGAAGCTGCGGCTCGGGCAGAAGGTCCACGCGCGGGTCGCGCACGTGGGCGCCGAGATCGGCTACCTCGACCTGGGAGGGAAGGGCGAGGCGATCATCGACCTGCGCGAGCTGCGCAGCGACAAGGGCGAGCTACTGGTACAGCCCGGGGAGAGCATCGACGCCTACGTGCTCTCGCTGGCCGACGGAACGCCGGTGATGACCCGCTCGGTGCCCAAGGGCGCCGGCCGCGAGGTGCTGCAGCAGGCGCTCGAGTCGAAGGTGCCCGTCGAGGGGACCGTGACGGCGCAGAACAAGGGCGGCCTGGAGGTGGACCTCGGCGGGCTCCGCGCCTTCTGCCCGGCGTCCCAGATCGACGTGCGCTTCGTCGACGATCCGGCGCAGTTCGTCGGACAGAAGCTGAAGTTCCGGGTGATGGAGATCCGCGGCGGGAACGCGATCCTCTCGCGGCGCGCGCTGCTCGAGGAGGAGCGCGCCACCCTGGCCGCGGAGCTGCGCAAGAAGCTCGAGGTCGGGGCGGTGCTGGAGGGCACGGTCAGCTCGGTGCGCGATTTCGGCGCGTTCGTCGACCTGGGCGGCCTGGAAGGCCTGGTGCACGTCTCCGAGCTGTCGCACCAGCGGGTGGTGCACGCGCAGGACGTGGTGAAGCCCGGGCAGACGGTGCGGGTGCAGGTGCTCCGCATGGAGAAGGACGAGAAGGGGCACGAGCGGATCGCGCTCTCCTTGCGCGCGCTCGAGCAGGACCCTTGGGACGCGGCGCGGCCGCAGCTCAAGGAGGGCGCCAAGCTGCAAGGGAAGGTGGTGCGCCTGCAGCCCTTCGGCGCCTTCGTCGAGCTGTTCCCCGGCGTCGACGGGCTGGTGCACGTCTCGGCGCTGGCCAACCGCCACGTGCAGCACCCGCGCGAGGTGGTCAAGGAGGGCGAGCCGATCTGGGTGCAGGTCGATTCGGTGGACGACGCGCAGAAGCGGGTGGCGCTGCGGCGTATCTCGGACGACGAGGCGCAGGCTCCTGCCGCCGCGCCCGAGAAGAAGCCGGGCGGCCGCCGGCCGCGCGTGGGCGACATGGTCGACGCGAAGGTCGACCGGGTCGAGGCCTACGGCGTGTTCGTCACCTGGCCGGAAGGCAAGGGACTGGTGCCGAACGCGGAGCTGGGTACGCCGCGCGGCTCGGACAATCAGAAGACCACCCCGGTGGGCACCCAGTTCAAGGCGCAGATCATCGACCTCGACGAGCGCGGCCGGTATCGGCTGTCCCGCACCTCCGCCGAACGCTCCGAAGGCCGCTCCGAATACGAGGCCTACCGCCGCAAGGCCCCCCCTCCCGGCAAGGGCTTCGGCACCCTCGGCGATCTCCTCCGCGCCAAGCTCCAGGAACAAGAACAAGAACAGTCCGAGGACTGAAAAAAGGTTTCACGCAGAGCGCGCAGAGCTCGCAGAGGGTTGGTTTTCAAAACCAAAGCTTTTCTCTGCGCCCTCAGCGAGCTCTGCGTGACACGCTTCTAGTCGACCTCGCGCCCAGTGTGGCCTTCCGCCGCCAGCTGCAGGATGCGGGTGGCGACGGCGATGTCGAAGATGGCCAGGCCGAGGGCGGCGCAGAGGATGCGCTGGTCGGGGTCCTTGCGGCGGGCGGTGCATAGCTCGGAGAAGCGGGGCCAGCCGGCGAAGGAACCTTTCGCGCGGGCGGCGTCCATCTGCGGGACGTCGTCGGCCACGCAGACGTCGAAGGCCGCCGCGGCCGCCGACGTGAACGTCGCGTCGTAGTCGAGCGAGCAGGCGAACGCGCCCGGGCTGATCCAGCCGGGCTCGAGGCGGGGCGGACCGCCCGGCCAGGGCGCGGCGCTCACGATCACGTCCGCGCCTCGGACCGCCTCGTCGGCGGTGGCCGCCGCTTCCGCCCCGTGCTCCTTCGCGAAGCGCCGGGCTGTCTCGCCCCGCGGCGCCCAGGCTCGGACGGTCCGAATCCCCGGCAAGGTATGGCGGAGCGCCTGCAGCGCCGCGGCGCCCACGCGTCCTGGACCGAGGATCGCGGCGATCCCGGCCCCGGGACGCGCCAGCATCCGGGCGGCGATCGCCGCTACCGCGCCCGTCCGCAAAGTGGTGATCCGGTCCGCGTCCAGCACCGCTTGCGGCGCGCCGGTTCGCGCGTCGTTCAGCACGATGACGCCGGTGGTGGGCGGGAGCCCGTGCGCGCGGTTCTCCGGGAACGACGCGATCCACTTCATGCCGAGCGCATCGCCCACGCGCGCCGGCATGGCGTGCAGGACCGCGCCAGGGCGCGGCTGAAGCCCGAGCTTCGGCGGCATCTCCACGCGCCCGGCGGCCTTGTCCTGGAGCGCCGCCTCGACGATCTCCACCACCTCGGGCATGCCTAGTGAGGCCGCCTCGATCTCCTTGGCGCCGAGAAGCAGCATCAGAAGGAGGCCGCCAGCTGGACGCGCAGCGTGCGCCCGATCTGCGGCACCGCATGGCCGGGGAAAGGGATCTCCGGACCGCCGGGCAACAGGACGCGCTGGTCGAGCAGGTCGTAGACGAACGCTCCATAGCGGAGGTTCCACCGGGCGTACTCGCCCGAGAGGCCGGCGTTCCACTGAAGCGACTCGCCGACCATCCGGTCGGGCTCGCTCGAGTCGGCGATGGTGTGGCGCGGGCCGCCGTAGACGGCCTCCGTCGAGACGGAAAGCACCTGCGGCACGATCGGGTACAGGAGCCGCAAGGCGCCGCTGTGCCGCGGCGAGTTGGCGATGGGCGCGCCCTGGAACCACCCGGTCCCGGTGTCGTCCCGCACCAGGCTCCAGGCGTACCAGGCGGAGAACAGCACTCCCGGACCGGCCGCCCAGCGCACCTCGGCCTCGGCCCCGGCGCCGTGCACGAACCCCTCCCGGTTCTGGAACTGGCTGAGCACGGTGCCGTCCGGCAGCGTGCCCGCCGGCGCCGCGCGGATCAGCTTCTCGATGCGGCTGAAGTAGCCCGCGACGAGCAGCGACACCTCGTCGCTCGCGTGGTGCGTGTGCTCGACCTCGAACGTCGTCACCCGCTCGGGCCGCAGGTCCTGGGCGGCGATCTGCGAGGCGCCGCCGTCGTTGAAGAAGCGTTCGTAGATGCCCGGCGCGCGGAAGGCGCGGCCGAAGAGCAACTTGGTGGTGCCGGCCGCATAAGGCTGGGCGATCAGGGCGACGCGGGGGTTCACCACCGCGCCGAACGAATCGGCGTAGTCGTCGATGCGCACGGCTGCGTCGAGCAAGAGCCGCGGCGAGATGCGCCAGTCGTCGCCGGCGTACGCGCTGTAGATCGCCTCTGCGTCCGGAGCACCGGCGGGATTGCCCGGGCTGTTGTCGAAGGTCGGCTTGCCGGGAGTGACCGCGCGCACGTGGATGCGAAACCGGTCCTGGATCTCGCCGCCCACGAACAGCCGGTGCCCGGCCATGGGCGGGAGGCGGAAGCGCAGCTCCGCGGTGCCCCAGTTCTCGAAGCTGGAGTCGTAGCCGGGTCCGGCGCCGCGGTACCGCCAGTCTCCGCGGTACCGCTCGGCGTCGAAGGCCGCCCGACCGTCGATCCCCAGGCCGTTCGCGAAGGTGTGCGCGACCTGGGCTTCCAGGAACCCGCGCTGGTCGGTGGTCTGCGTCCCCGCGGCCCCGAAGACGGTGTCGAACGCGGCGGTGGGCAGCGCCTTGCGCCGCCAGTTGTACGAGCCGGAGAGCGTCACCTCGCCGGCGCGCGCCCGCAAGTCGAGGTGGCCGGCGCGCTCGCCGTCGAGCCCGCTGGCGAAGCCCGCTGCCGGCCCGTCGGCCGCCGGCGAGGCGAAGACGGGCTCTCCCGTCAGGTCCGCGCCGCTGGCGCGCACCCACACGGAACCGCCCGGGCCCGCCCAGGACGCGATGGCGTGGCCGGTGTTCTCGCCCAGCGTGCCGACCTGGGCGCCCAACTCCGCGTGGCGTCCTTCCGGCGGCGCGCGGTGCACGACGTTCACCACCGCGAAGAACGCGGCGCTGCCGTACAGCACCGATCCGGGCCCACGCACGATCTCGATGCGCTCCACGCCCGAGAGGTCGGCGTCGAAGTCCCGCCCCACCGCGCCCTGGCCGACCGAGACGTCGTTGGTGGCATGGCCGTCGGAGAGCACCAGGATGCGGTTGTTGTACGTGCCCGGCGTGGAGAAGCCGCGCACGCCGGTCGAGTCGTAGTCGCGGTCGGAGCTGGTGTAGAAGCCGCGCACCGAGCGCAGCGCTTCGGACAGCGTGGTGTAGCCGAAGCCGCGGATCTCCTCGCCGGAGATGACGGTGACCGAGGCCGGCGCGTCCTCCGCCCGGGTGAGCGCCTTCTCGGCCGCGACCACCCGCGGCACCGCGTAGCGCAGCTTCACGTCGACGGGCCTGCGGTCGTTCGCGGCAAGCTCCAAGCGCTCCACCACCGGCTCGCGCCCATCGGCGAGCACCTGGATCTCGTGGGACCCCGCGGGGACGTTGTCGATGACGCCGGGCGTGAACCCCATCTCCTTGCCGTCCACGCGCACCAGCGCGCCGTCGACGTTGGCGCGCACGATCAACGTGCCGGACGGGGGCGGCAGCTGCAGGAGCCTGAAGGAGACCCTCGCCGTCTCTTCCGCCGGCACTTCCACGGCGAGCTGCTGGGTGGCGTGGCCCGGCGCGCTGACGTAGAGGACGTGGGGGCCGGGAGGCACGTGCGCGCGGCCGCTGGCGGCGAGCTGCACGGGACCGTCGGGCCGATCGAGGCGCAGCTCGAACGAGCGCGGCGAGCCATCCACCTCGATCTCCCCCTCGATGCGCGGGAGCCTCAGCTGCAGGAGCGAAAGCTTCCCGATCGCGAGCTCCGCTTTGGCTTCGGCGGGCCTGTGCCCGGGCAGCTCGACGATGGTGGTCACGGGGCCAGCCGGGAGGGGCAGGGTGACCGGCGTCTGCCCGCGGGCGCCCAGGTCCCTGCGATCGACGTAGACGGTGGCGCCGGGCGGGTCGCTGAAGACACGCAACAGCGCGAGCGAGGGCTGCAGCCGCGTCAGCGCCGCCGCCAGGTCCCGCCGTTCGCTCTCCGGCAACGGCTCCGCGAGCAGCTCGGAGTACCAGCGCCACGCCTCGTTGAGCATGCGCAGCCGCTCGAAGCAACGCGCCACGTTCTGGATGACGTTGCGGTTGCGCACCAGCCGGTTGGAGGCGAGGAACTCGGAAAGCGCGTCCTCGGTGCGTCCCTGGGCGTACAGCTTGACTCCGCGGTGGAACCGGAAATCCGCCTCGTCGGCGACCGAGTCCGCCCGCGCCGCGGGCGAAGCGAAGAGCGCGCAGAGGAGCGCCGCGCCCAGCGCCCCCCGCACCCCCATCACCGTTCCGCCTTGATCGCCGGGTCCTTCACCGGCCGCCGCTCGGATCGAAGCGGGGGCAGCCGGACGAGGACCTCCTGGCCGTCGCTCGCCGCGACGACGTCCTCGGTCACGCCGCGGTATCCCGCGAGCTGGAAGCTGAGCCGGTGCTCGCCGCGCGTCGCGCTCCACACGTGGGGCGCGGTCCCGACGGGCGTCGAGCCTTCCGCGATGGTCGCTCCCGCCGGATCGCTCTTGAGGATCATCATGACCCGCTGCGCCGGGGCCTTCTCGGGGGCGCGCTCCGGATCCGGGTGCACGGCGAGCTGCGCGGCGGGAAGCGGCTGGAGCGGCGTGCGCACCGCGAGGAATCCGACGAGGGCGACCGCGGCGAGCGCCGCCGCGATCGCGACGGCGACGGTCGCGCCGCGCCGGCTGGCCGGACGGGAAGCGCTCCCGCTGTGGACGGGCGAATCCGCGCTGTCGGTGCGCGCGGGTCCGCTCGGGGTCCGGCGCGTGACGGGAGTGGGGATCTCGGCGGTCGCTTCGCCGGCTTCCCTCTCGAGGCGGTCCGCGTAGACCACCTTGAGGAACTCCGAGAGGTGCGCGGCGGAGGCGCTCCGGCGTCCCTCGATGAGCCATTCCTCGAGCGCGAGCCGCAGCTCCTGCGCGCCGGCGTACCGCGCCGACGGGTCCTTCGCCAGCGCCTTGAGCACGATCGGATCGAGCCCGGGCGGAAGCTCCGGCTCGAGCTGCGAAGGAGGCGGCACGCGGCACTCGCGCACCCGCGCCAGCGTCTGCACGTCGTCCTCCGCCTTGAAGAGCCGCCGCCCCGTGAGCAGCTCGTGCAGAACGATGCCGAGCGCGAAGATGTCCGCGCGCCCGTCGACGGTTTCGCCCCGGGCCTGCTCCGGGCTCATGTAGCCGCACTTCCCCTTGAGCGCGCCGGTGCGCGTGTGCTGCGAGCGCCCCACGGCCTTGGCGATGCCGAAGTCGATGATCTTCACCAAAGGCCTACCGTCTTGCAATGTCACCAGCACATTGGTCGGCTTAATGTCGCGATGAATGATGCCTTTCTGGTGGGCGGCATCCAGGCCGTCGGCAATCTGGATGGCGTAATCGATCAGTTCAGGCAAGCGCGCGGGCGAGCCACTTCCCATGCCCGCTTCGATCCATTCGCGAAGCGTCATGCCCTCCAGCAGCTGCATGACGATGAATGGCTGGCCGTCGTGTTCGCCCAGCTGGTAGATCGAGCAGATGTTGGGGTGGTCGAGGGACGAGGCGGCGCGCGCTTCGCGCTCGAATCGCTCGAACGCGCCCGGTTCGCTGGCCAGTTCTGCGGGAAGAAGTTTGATGGCGACGCGGCGACCGAGCTTGAGATCTTCGCCTTCAAACACCAGGCCCATGCCTCCGCCTCCCAGAAGGCGGATGAGGCGGTAATTAGAAATCCGCTTGCCGAGCAGGGAATCGGGGCTGTCGCTGGCCGGGGTCTGGGCTACAGGAGTGGGGCCTGATTCCTCGACCGCAGCGATGAAGCGATACCCGCGGCCGGTGAGAGTCTGGACGAACCGGGGATGGGCCGGGTCGTCGTCGAGGACGTGGCGAATTTTCCGGATGGCGGCATTGATGCTGTTGTCCGTGTCGAGAAAAACGTCCTTACCCCAGACCCGCTCAACAATCTGATCCCGGGTCACTAATTCGCCACGATTGTGAATAAGAAGGGAGAGGAGGTCGGTCGGGATGCGCTCAAGCTTGAGCACCTGGCCGGACTTTTTCAGTTCGAAAGAGCGGAGATTGAATTCGAAATCACCGCCGAAGCTCACTGAAGGTGAGGAGACAGCCCTGTCCGACGCCATGAGGGAGCCTGGCCCAAGGGTGGGCGAGTCATTCTACAACGGGCCACTGGATGAGGGAATCCCCTATGTTTTCTTTATTTTGAGCGAACCTCACGAACCTTCAGACGTTCTTCAGGTTTCCGCTATTGTCCAAGTGAAACGCTTCGGGCAGGATTCCCCACAATCAGCTACAAGGCCGCGGCATTCCCCACGCGACCAAGCATTTCAAATTTAGAACACGGTATGTCTTGGAGGTGTTATGTCAGCTTGTGGGAGATTTCTGCCCATGGTCATGGGCGCAGTGGTGTCGATCACTATGGCGGTTGCGGCCCAAATGATCGACAACAACCAGGCACCGAACGTAGCCAAGGCCGGCATTAACTAGTCACTGCAAGATGAAATTGGGGCGGGACGGGGGAACGTGACCATGCCCGGATCGTCGGTGTACATGATCGCACGGGATCCGTACCGGTCGGTTCGACGGGGACGGCAATTGTTTCAACGCAAGTTCACACATGTGCAGGGGCAAGGTCCAAACGAAAACGACGGCGTCGGGGACATCAAC
>Ga0137409_10000147_pt1 | contig 68293 bp, 59 predicted proteins | sample CZODoug1_16funga_FD_122059 | JGI IMG/M metagenome (GOLD analysis project Ga0137409, IMG submission 122059) | Vadose zone soil fungal communities from Angelo Coast Range Reserve, California, USA - CZODoug1_16fungal (Hybrid Assembly) | ecosystem: Environmental > Terrestrial > Soil > Vadose zone... | reverse complement strand
CGTACATGACGGTCTGCCCTCCTCTGCCGAAGCGGTAGTGGAATCAATCCGCTCTGCGGGAGGCCACGCCGTGGCCGATCATCATGCTGTGGACCGCGAGGAAAGCGGCCGCGCCATGATCGAGGCCGCTTATGCCGCTTTTGGGCGATTGGATATCATCGTCGCCAATGCCGGGGGTAACGTAAAAAAACCGATCGTCGAAACGTCGCTCGACGAATTCCGCCAGAACATAGATCTCAACTTTTGGGGTACCGTCTACCCTGTCTTGGAAGCTCTCCCGCGGTTCTTCGAAGCGAACTATGGACGAATCGTGCTCACGACCTCGGCCGCCGGCTTGTTCGGCCAAAAGAATCATGTCCCCTATGCTGCCAGCAAGCTCGCCCTGGTCGGTTTCGCACGGGCCCTCGCGGTGGAAATCGGCAAGCGAAATGTCAAGGTGAATCTTATTTCGCCCTATGCCTTTACGAAGGGATCCCGGCATGCAATTGGCGACCGATTGGAAGCGATTATGTCACCCGACCGGGTCGCTCCCGTGGTCGGATGGCTGGCTCATGAAAGTTGTGAGCATACGGGCATCGTCCTGTCGGCCGGCGCCGGCAGAGTACGGCGAGTCGGCGTGGTGGAAGGACAGATCCTGGAAACTACGGGTGAAGACATCGGCGAGCTTTGGCCCCGCTTGAGCGACCTCGACGGGGCGAGGGAATCGCGCAATTCAGGACGATCGGCTCTCGAGCTCATACCCGAACTGGCACCGCCACCGTGAGTCAGGTAGTCAGCTGCGGTATCCAAACTCGGAGGATCGCACATTGGGATTGATCGGTAAGCGCACATTTATGGCGGGCTGCCTCGCGCGCACGCCGTTCCGCGAGCAGATCGCGAGTGCTACCGCGGCCGGTTTCGAGGCAATCACGATTTGGCCCAACATCTGGCGACATGCAATGGCGAAGGATCGTTTGTCGATCGCCGACATGCGCGCGATGCTTGATGATCACGGGCTTGTGCTTACCGACGTCGATGCCTATCGAGACTGGGGGCCACCGCGTACCAGCGAAAGCGGCGTCTTCGGGCCGATGAAACGGGGCTTCCCTCTCGACGAGTGTCTCGACGTGCTCGCTGCTCTCGGCGGCCGCACCCTCGTGGCAGTTCACCTCACAGATACCCCCTTCAACTGGGATCGGGACGTCGCCGAGTTCGTGCAAATCTGCGATAAAGCCGCTGAGCGCGGGCTCCGAGTGGGTATCGAATTCGTCCCGTTCAGCAATATCCCGGATGTTGCCACCGCCTGGTCCATCGTGGAAAAATCCGGCCGGCCCAATGCGGGTCTGATCGTCGACCTTTGGCATCATATTCGCGGTGGCGGCGATGACGCTGCCCTTGCCCGGGTGGCGCCCGACCGCATTTACACCGTGCAGTTCTCCGACGGACCCGCGAAACCGCCAAACGATTTGGTTCAGGAAGCGATGTTCCATCGTCGCTGGCCGGGCGATGGAGATTTCAATCTCACCGGCCTGCTACGATTGCTGAACGCCATGGGAGCGTCGGCGGCGATAGGGCCGGAGCTATATCAGCCGAGCTTCGCAGATCGCAATCCGGCGCAAGTGATTCAAGCACTCGCCGCCTGTGCCGAACGCACCTATTCCGCGGCCGGAATTTCATGATCGAAGCTCGATCCATAGGCCCCCTGGCCGTCTCCGTCGTCGGACTAGGATGCAATCAGATCGGCACTACTTGCGATGAGCTGGAGTCGCGTGCCATCGTTCATGCCGCGCTTGAACGAGGCATCACGCTGTTCGACACCGCGGACGAATATGGAAACGGCCGCTCGGAAGAGGTGCTCGGCCGGCTATTACGTGGCCACAGAAACGAAGTCGTCCTTGCCACCAAGTTCGGGTGCCCGATAGGAACCGATCCGGCCTGTTCCGGTGCCTCGGCACGCTGGATCACGCGCGCACTAGAAGACAGCCTGCGCCGACTAGGTACCGATCGGATCGACCTTTATCAGCTTCATTTCCCCGATGACCAGGTACCCATCGAGGAAACATTGTCCGCGCTCGATGGCCTGGTGAGGGCAGGCAAAGTGCGCACGATCGGCTGCTGCAATCTCGATCCCCCGGCAATCCACACGGCGGCGGCCGCGGCCCGCGCCGGCCGTTTCTCATCCTTCGCGAGCGCGCAGACGAAACTCAACCTGCTTCGCCGTGAACGGCTCAACGATGTTGCACCGGCCTGCGTCGCCGAAGGCATGGTGCTCATTCCTTACTTCCCCCTGGCATCGGGTCTGTTGACCGGAAAATACCGTCGTGGCATGCCGCCGCCCCCGGGAAGCAGGCTCAGCGAGAATGTCCCGCCCGAGGTTGCTGCGAAGGTACTGTCGGATGCGACGTTCGATCGGATCGAAGCGCTCGATCGGATCGCGAATGCCGAGGGCCGATCGCTGCTCGAGCTCGCAGTGGCTTGGCTTGCATCCCTACCGGTGGTCGGTTCGGTAATCTGTGGTGCTACGAGCGCAACTCAGGTCGCTCGTAACGTGGCGGCAGGTGATTGGCGGCTCGATGCGGCGATCATGGGCGCGATTGCGGCAACTTGACGGGCAAACTCGGGCCTATACCGCTCTGAACATTCGGCCCCTGTCCGGACGACAATGGGGCCACGGCGACGGTGCCAGACGACGCGACAAGCCCGCCGGCACCGCGTCCGCTGTTGAGCGAACTCCATGAGGACTCGAAGAAGCATGCTCAGTTGATGATCAGTATTTGTACAAAAGACTTACGCCGTAGGTTGCTCTCTGTCCGAACACGGCAATTGAATTTTGGCCCGTCACGCCCGAGGTGTGGTAGTCGTAGACCTGATAGCTCCTGTCCAGCAGGTTTTTCCCGAAGAGCATGAGATCCAGTGAGCCGCCGTTTTCGCCGATCCGCATGCCGGCCAAACCGAAACGAGCGTTCAGCAGGCCGTACCCGGGATTCTCATTGGAGATACCTGGATTGCTGAAATAGTGTGAGGTTCCGCTCGCATCGAGATTAAGACGCCAAGTACCATAGTTCGCCTTCAAGACATCATATAACACCGAGACCGTACCACTAAGTCTCGGCAAATCGACAATGTGCACGAACTGCTGCTCTGGAGCACCGCCCGGCGGGGCAAAGGGACTGACCAATGTCGGCTGCTTGCCATTATTGTAAGCCCCGGCGATGCTTATAACGAGACCCTCCATGGGTGCAAAGGAGGAGTCCAATTCGAGTCCTTCAATGGTCACCGTCGGGCCGTTGAAGAACTCTACCGTATTCGCGGCTGTAGTACTGGCGTTCTCCTGCGGGTGCCTCCAGAGCACACGGAACGCCGCCAGATTGATGCGAGCACGATGATCGAAGAACTCGGTCTTCGAACCCAATTCGACCGTAGCCGCGGAGTCAGCCCTGGCCGGGTTGAGAGTCTGTGAGGAGAGGCTATACGTCGCCGGGCGATAGCCGGTGGAGTAACTCAGATAAGTCTTTTGGTTTTCCGTCCAGTCGTATGCGGCGATGAACAGCGGCAATGCGCGCCTTTCGGTGATGCTCGCCGGCGCACATGGACACACTTCACCCGGCACTTGCGGGGGTGTCGGAGGGGAAGCGCCCTGCCTAGCCGCGTAGGTCACGCTGTCCCAGACAAATCCAAACGGCCGCATCACCGTCTTCTTGTCCATTCCGAGCCGCACACCTGCGGTCAGTGCCAGCTTCGAATCGAAGGCTGATGGGCTCCACGTCGCCTGGCCGAAGACAGCCGCGGATGTATTCTTAACGTCGGCGCCCGTGATCTGCGAAGGCAAATAGAACGCCGGGTCCAGAGTCGTCGCCTTTCCCAAACTAGCGATGCCGGGCAACCCAGGCACTGGGCTGGCCCCCAGGACCGCATTCGGAAATGCGAGGCTGAAATAGGTATTGTCAATCTGCGAGCCACGCTCGTTCATGAAGAACAGGCCGCCTACCCACCGCAACTCGTTTCCGGTCCCAATGAACTGAAACTCTTGCGAGATCTGTTTGTGGTGTATGTCGTAAGTTACTACCACACCTGACGCCACGCCCAGATCCCCGCGCCCCAGGAAAACGCCAGGCAGCGTGGCGGCCGGCTCGGGTGTATTGTACTCGAGAGACGAATCGTGCCGAAAGGCGGTGATCGATTTGACAGTGAGTTCGTCAGACACGCGCCAATGCGCGGTCAGCCGCTGGCCGTAATACTCCTGGTCATCGAGCGGCCTGAAGATGGGATATTGAGATGCGTCGACGCGACTAGTCTGGTTTGGCCACACCGAAGGGGTATACAAATCGCTCGAGGACAGCACTTGACTGATGACGTTGGTTGAACCCGCCTTCGTCAAATCGGTAGCGAAGTCCACGCTGAACGTATCAGTCGGCTGGTAGCGCAATGTAAGCTGGCCGCCAGTGGCCTTCACACGGCCGAAGTTCTCCTCCTGCACGGTCGGATGTGTGCTGGTTGGGTCGTAAGGGAAGTTTCCATTCGCAGCCGGTCCAGATGGGTTTGTCTGCCAGCCGTTGTTGTCGGTGGCGAGAAAATCAATCTTCGCCGACACGTCGCCAATCCTCGGCAGATCCAGGTGGGTTATGCTTTTCCAGTAACCGAGGTTGCCACCTTCAACGGTCTGGCGCAGGCCGAATTCTCCGGACGGCTCTTTCGAATTGATCTGGACTGCACCACCCATGGCATTCTTGCCGAACAGGGTCCCTTGCGGACCTCGCAGCACCGTCAAGCTGTCGATTTCCGTCAGATCCAGAGCTGACCCCTGTTCGCGACCGAAATATACACCGTCGATGTAGAACGGCACGGGATTCTCCGTGGTGATGTCCGTACCGTTGGGATTCACGAAGCCACGAATGGCCACTTCCAGCACCGTGGGGCTGCCGGCGACCTGATTGACCTTCAGGGTGGGAATCGCGCCCGTGACCAAATCGCCGACACTGGTGATTCCGCGCTTTTCGAGTTCGTCAGACCCAAGCGCAGTGATGGCCAGCGGAATGTTTTGCGCAGACTCGGAGCGTATCTGCGCCGTCACCACGATTTCTTCCAGGCTATCAGATTTTTGGTCGGCAACCCGGCGGGACTGGACCGGCCCGGGCGCAGCGTCGGAGGTGTGTTCAGTCGCCGTTGACGGACTAGGCGACGGCTGGCCCGTTGTTGCGGCGCTGGAAGCTGTCGCGCCCGGCGCATCCGCCAGCGCAAGCACGCGCGCCGACATCGCCACGACGACACACATGAAACATACCACTACTTTGTCTTTGAACATGTTGGTTTCCCTACTCGAATTTCTCGATTTGCAGGACGGGTGATGTTTACGAGTTCCAATGCGCTTCCGGCGGAGCGACACTGCATCTGCGGCGTGTACTTCGGAATCTAAACCCGCCCAGGCTGACAGGCTTCTGATCGCGGCGTGCAGCGCAAGACGTGGTCCGATGGGACCACCCTCTTCCTCATCGGATTGGCCGTTGAACATCAATCCCCCCCTTGGGACCTAGTGCATCGCCTCTGCGGGCGAATGTTCCGTCGCGAATGCAAACGCCCCGCCATTCGCGTCAAAAGCTGCAATTCCGAATGTCAACCACGAACAGCCAGGACTGCGCGCGCTTGGTTCGGTACTTGTTCAGCGCATATGAAAGATAGCGCGTATCCATGTTGCATGCAACATGTATATTGTAGTGCTTGTTGCATTCACCATGGATGGACAAAAAATCGCCTACGCCGTTTACGTTGCCCGTCAAACGGTCTCGCGTCTCCCACCGAATTCGTGTGAATCCACGGCAAGGGCACCGCTTGGGGCGATCACGCCGGCCGGTGTTGCTTGCGCAGGCTGACTTTGTCCAGCTTGCCGTTGCCGAGATGCGGCAGTTCGCTGACGAAGTCGATGTGCTTCGGACATTTGTAGCGTGCGATCTGCGTCCCGCAAAAGGCGTCCAAATCGACCTTGGTAATTCTTTGTGCCGCCCTTAATACCACCACGGCTTTGACCACTTCGCCCCATTTGTCGTCCGGAATGCCAATGACACCGACCTCCAAAACGGCCGGATGACGGTAAATCGCGTCCTCGACCTCGCGTGAATAGATGTTTTCACCGCCGGAAATGATCACATCCTTCTTGCGGTCGACGAGAAACACATAGCCTTCCTCATCCGCATATCCCAGATCGCCGGTGTGGAACCAACCGCCGCGGGTTGCCTCGAGCGTCGCCACGCTGTTGTTCCAATAGCCATCGAAAATCGGACTCTTGAAGCATATTTCTCCGACTTCGCCGGGAATGCACTCCAAACCTTCCTCGTCCAATATCGCGCCCTCCTCTTCGGGAATGACATGGCCGACGGAACCGAGGCGCGTTATCTCTTCAGGCGTTCCGCTCGGGCGCAATTCATGCTGATCCAACTGGCAGATTGTTCCCGTCTCCGTTGCACCGTAGGCTATGAAGAAAATCGGGCCGAACGCCTCCATCGCCCTTTTGAGCAATGGCACCGGGATGGGCGCCGAGGCTGACATGATCTGTCTCAGGCTCGACACATCGAATTCACCGAAGCGTGGATGATCAATCACTGCCTGTATCATCGCAGCCACCATGAAGGTGAAACTGACGCGTTCCTCTTGCACCACCTCGAGAAACTTCAAAGCGTCGAAGCTGCGCTGGAGTACGACGGTGCCCGCCAACCATAAGGCGCCCAGCGGAGATCCCTTGCCGCCGGTGTGATACGCCGGTGTAATCTGCAGCACGCGCATTCCGGCACCGAGCAGACGTCCGTTGTACTGGGCGAGGCCGAGGGCCGCTGTCTGCGTGCACGGCACGCCCTTGGGCCTACCTGTGGAACCGCTCGTGTAGTACAGATAGCAATAGTCGTTCGCCCGGGCGCGCAATGGTGGGCCGGTCGGATCACCGCTGGAGATCAGTGCTTCGTAAGAGTGCGCCCATTCCGGGGGCGGCCCCCCCACGCATATATAGTGTCCAACGCCGGGAAACCGCGCCCGCAGGCTATCGACGGTGGCCGCATATTGCGCCTCGAAAATGACGACCGACGGCGCTGAATCCTCGAAGAGCCATACGTATTCGGGCGGCGCGAGGCGGAAGTTGTACAGGGTCAGGATGTAGCCCGCCCATTCGCAGACTCCATATGCCTCAAAATATTCGATGCGATTGGTGGATAGTATTCCGACGCGATCCTGCCGGCGGACACCGAGTCGGAACAGTGCGCTCGCCAGGCGACGCACGCGATCTGCGTACGCCGCATAGGTGAGCCGCTGCGGACCCATGACAAACGCGACGTTGTCGCGGTAGTACACTTCGTTGCGTTCGATCAGCTCGCCAAGTGTCTCAACCATTATGCTGCTCCCGCCGCGCTGCATCCCAAACCCGCGCTTCTCGCCGTCTCGCTCCGCCCTGACCTCCTACAACACCTCGAACAAGCCAGCCGCGCCCATTCCACCGCCCACGCACATGGTAACGACCACGAATGTTGCATTGCGGCGCCGTCCGGCCAAAGTCGGCGGCTTGATGTTATTCAAGGCGCCGCGTGGCGCCCTGCCAATCGGCGTCCGTGCGGTTGACACGATGACTGCTTCGCGCATGCAAGCTTTCCCCGTTGCGAGGTGACGCTAACCGATCAACTTCTCGAGTTGATCATCGGCTCCGGCTGAGTGATATGCGGCGATCAACGCGAATGTGAAGGACGCCGCGATCGATGCGCCGGCCCCCGGATAAACTCGCCCGAACACCGACGCAGTCGAATTTCCAGTGGCGTAGAGCCCGGAAATTGAAGATCCGTCTGAGCGCAGGACGCGGGCATATTGATCCGTTACCACGCCGCCCGCGGTTCCGACATCACCCGGATACATGGCTACCGCGTAGAAGGGTCCCTCCTCGAGGGCGCCGAGATTGAAATTCGGTCTATTGGTAGGATCTCCATGCGCACGATCGAATGATCGCCCCCCGCGATTGAACTCGGGGTCCACGCCGGCGCGACAGTAGCCATTGAACTTCTTCACCTCGGCCAGGAGCCCCGCCTTGTCAATGCCACACATGTCGGCAAGCTCCTCGAGCGTGTCGGCCTTCTTCATGTAGCCGCTCTCGATCCACTCCTGCGGAGTGATGCCCGGCGGGAATGCACCCCACGGATACCTCTCACGATTGCGTCTCTCGAAAATTGTCCAGCATGGGATCGCCCGGCCGGTTTCCCGTTGGCGGTCGTACATGCGCTCGCCGATCTCCATGTACGCCCCGCTCTCGTCCGCCACCCGCTTCCCGTCTTGATCAACCAGGATGAGATGCGGCAAAGAAAGATCCAGATGGTGCATGGACGGGTAGACGCTGCCATTGGCGGACACCTGGCCCTTGGGCCATGAACCATCGAGATTGCGCGACGTCGGAACCCACCAGGCGGTGTCCATGCAGTCGGTGGCGGCGCCGAGCTCTATCATGGCTTCCAGCACTTCGCCCGTATCTCCGGGATTGGCATTGGTCCAATCCACGTTCGACTCGCCGCGGCGTTGATATTTGTCGCGCAAGGCTTGATTGCGCGAAAACCCCCCCGCATTCACCAACACGCCATCCGTTGCGAGGACTCTCGTGCGATTCCCCTCGTGTACCGCAACGACGCCGGCTATGCGGTTATTTTCCACGATGAAATTGACAACCGCCGTATCGGGAAAGATAGGCAACTGTTCGCGCAGAGCGATTTCCAACATGCGCCCTTGAATTGCCGCGCCATTGGCGACGATTTCGCGCCACGGGAAGAGCCGCTTGGCCATCAGCGCCGCCGCGACTCTCGCTGCGGCAATCTTTCCCGCGATCGTGCGTTTCATCATGAACAGTGTGGGAAAGAGGTCCGCACCGACCGGAATTACACGCATTGGCGCGTAGGTCGACAATCGATCGGCCCATTTGCCCAACCTGCGGATATTGTAGTTGACCGCCATCAATGACCGTCCCTCAGGTACTCCCCCGGGAAGATCATCATAGTAATCAGGCCAGGTTCGCGGCCGCCGGAACTTCATTCCTTCCTGTTCGAGGAACCTCACCATCCGCGGCGCAGCATTGAGAAACGCATCGCGGCGTTCGCGGGTGACCGCCGGCCCTTTATAAGTCACCACCGCCTCGAAATAGGTCTTCGCCATCTCATAGCTGTCGACAATGCCTTGGCGCGCCATGAGCGCGTTATTGGGAACCCACCAGACACCGCCGGAAAATCCCGTCGACCCGCCAATTTTGCCGCGCTTTTCGAGAATCACCGCACGCTTGCCCAGCCGTTTCGCCGCGAGAGCCGCGCACATGGATCCGCCACCGCTGCCCACAATGACGAAGTCGTATTTTGATTCGAGAGATGACATATGTCGTCCGGGAAACGCCGGTCGTCAAGGCGTCGATGGTTGCTGGTCCACTCTGATCGATTGCGCGGAACGGACTAACCCACCGCACATTTACAATCAGTCGATTGTAATGGTATATATGCTACATGCAACATGCAACTTACATTCGAACTTGTTTCGCGAACTGCGCATGAATCAGGTGGCGCCCTCAATTTCGCAGGTCCGTTCCGTCGGCTCGATCTACCTGGTGTTAATCCTCGTTCAAGCCGTGTCAGCCGCAGGGCTTACTACGGTATATACAACACTGACCAGCCTCTACAAGGAATATGCAGGCTCGAACAATGTTGGCTGGGCGGTCACTTCGTATCTGTTGTTCTCGGCCTGCGGGTCCGCTCTGTGCGGGCGTTTGGGCGATTTGCTGGGCCGCAGGCTTATGATACTGATCGCGCTCGCAATCTCCGGCTCCGGCGCCGCCATCAGCGCGGTTGTGCCGAGTCTCGTAGGTCTCATAGCTGGATGCGCGATGCAGGGCTTGGCAGGATCCCTGACTCCGTTGGATATCGGATTGGCGCGCGAGTTGCTGCCGCCTCGGAAGGTCTCGTTCGCGGTCGGCATCATATCGGCCGCTGGCATCGTGGGCGCAGGCATCACGTACCTCTTCGCCGGATGGGTCACTGACCACTTTGCCTCGCACGGGGCTTTCCTGATGAAAACTGCCCTCGCCGCCCTGGCAATGATTGCCGTAGTCAAACTGGTTCCCAAACAGGGACACCGGCCGGCAAACCTCGAGCGTATCGACTTCGTGCGCGGGATACTCTTTGCCCCCGCTATCGCCGGGGTTCTGATCGGCGTCGACCGAATACGTGTTTGGGGTTGGCCGTGGGCGACCGGTCTCATCATTCCCTGTTCGATATTGCTTTTAATCTGGGCGCGCCATCAGCTCCGTCAAACTATCCCGCTGATCAATATCCGCTTGCTCTTGGGGCGCCAGGTGCTGCTCGCCAATTGTGCCATGGCGTGCATGGGTCTGGGTTGTATTCAGGTTGGCCAAATGCTGTCGCTACTGTTGCAGCAGCCGTCGTGGACGCACGTCGGCTTCGGGTTGACTGCAACGGCAGCGGGTTGGGCGTTTCTTGCTCAAGCCAGCACATCGGCCATCGCATCGCCGATGAGCGGCAGGATGGCGAGCCGGTATGGCGCCCGGCGCGCGTCGCTGTACGGTGCAATCATCGTGCTTGGCGCATGGTCAATATTGACATACGAGCACGCCTCGTTTCCGGTCGTAATTGGCACGGCAGTAGTGAATATGATCGGACTTTCCTTCGTTTTCAGCGCCATCTACAACTTGATCGTCGAAGCCACGCCGCCCGAGAGCACCAGCGAAGCGACGGGAATGGCCAGCGTTGTTCTCGCAATCGCCATGGCGGTCGCATCACAGATTCTATTCAAGATTTTGGCATCGGACACGGTGAGGGACCCGCGACACGGCGTCGGGGTGTTTCCCAGCAGTCATGCTTACACGCTGGCCTTTGCGTATATTGCGGCGGTGTGCGCCATTTGTCTCTGCGTGCTGCTGGCGATACCGGCCCGCCTGCGCGCGCCCTTGCGTGGGATGGCGCCTTCGGACCTGGGGCCCTTGCATCGCGTGCGCGGAGTAAGTTTCAGAAGAGGACGTTGACTAGTGAGCCACTTCGAGGAGTATCGAAACCGCTTCCCCAACATTTCCATCGAGCGCAGCGACGCGGTATTGACGATGCGTGTGCATAGCGACGGTGGATCGCTGAAGTGGGGAGCCCTTGAGAGCAGTATTCAGGCGCAACTGGGCAAGGCATTCTTCGATGTGGGACATGATCGAGACAATCGTATTGTGATCTTCACGGGTACCGGCGACAGATTCTGCACGGAGGGTGACATCGCAGAATATCCGACGCTGAACGCCGAATCTTGGTCGCGCCTCATGCACGAAGGTCGCGACCTGCTGATGAACCTGTTGAATATCGAGGTACCTGTAATTGGCGTGATCAACGGTCCGGCGGCCATCCATGCCGAGCTGCCTGCCCTAGGAGACATCGTGCTCGCCGCGGACGATGCGTACATACAGGATGCCGCTCACATTCCTGCCGGGGTAATGCCCGGCGATGGCGTTCATGCGATATGGATGGAAATGCTCGGCCCCAACCGGGGTCGACACTTCCTGCTGAGCGGTCGCAAACTCGGTGCAACCGAGTTGCTAGCTGCGGGCATCGTGGCCGAGGTTTTGCCCAGGGAACGATTGCTTGCCCGTGCGACTGAATTGGCGCAGCAACTCGCGAGCCTGCCGCCGGTGACTATGCGAAATACTAGGCTCCTGGTCACGCAGCAATTGAAGCGGCTCCTGCTCAACGAGCTCGGACACGGACTCGCGCTGCAGGGTCTATCGATCTACGCCCTCATTGAGCAGACGGACGCGGCTAACCCAACCACATGGCGCTCGGCACCCGGTAAGAGTTCAGCGAACTTCAGGAACCCGGCCGGGTAAGCGGAATTACGGCCGCTGTAATACTATTTCCGCGGCGCTCGCAGGGTCGTTAACTCACGGTGTGCTTTGCTTATTTTACATGCAACATGCATTATATCGGTATCGGATCGCGGTACAGTGGTGATTAGGAGCACTTGAAACATGCACGGTACTATCCCCGGCGAAATGTATGGCTGGTACGGCGAAACCAACAGTACCGCTGCTTTTATCAGCAAGGATAATTACCTTTCCCAGGAATTCCTGAACCTCGAGAAGAAGAATCTTTGGCCGAAGACCTGGCAGGTGGCGTGCCGGCTGGAGGAAATTCCGAAGTTCGGCGACTTCGTGACCTATGACGTCGCGGATGATTCAATCATCGTCGTTCGGAGCCATGAAAACACCGTCAAGGCCTACCACAACACCTGTCCGCACCGCGGCAGCCAACTTGCCGAGGGCTGCGGTCGCAAGCAGGCGTTCGTTTGCCGTTACCACGGCTGGACATACAATCTCGATGGAAAGTGCATTTCGGTACAGGACGCCGGGGACTACGGCGAGACGCTCAAACTGGCCGACCTGCACTTGATCGAGTGCAAGGTCGACACCTGGGGCGGATTCGTGTTCATCAACATGGACCCTACCTGTGAACCTTTGGCCGAGTTTCTCCATCCGATTCAAGAGTACCTCGACCCATTCGAGTATGAGAATCTGCGGTATCGCTGGTACCTGGAACTCACGTTGCCGGCAAACTGGAAAGTTGCGATGGAAGCGTTCATGGACGGCTACCACGTCGCGGCTACACACTCGCAACTCTTGCCCTTACAAGGCAACGATTACACCAAGAGCTTCGCGCGCGGCAAACATTCGCATTTTGGGTATTGGGGGTCACGCGATGCCCCCGGAGCACCTTCCCCTCGTTTGAACATGCCCAAACCCGACGACGTCCGCCCCGGAGTGGTCGAGTTTTTTGACATGATGGAACGCGATTTCGCAGCTATTTTTACCGACCGCGATGCGACCGCCGCTCATAGGCTGTTAACGGAAACCCCTCCTACCGGCGATACCGCCACGGCATTCGCCAACGCCGTTGAATTCGGTCGGCAGGCCGCCGAAGCCGAGGGCGCGGGCTACCCGAAAGGACTCGACTGGCAGACGCTCGATCGGGCCGGGTCGGACTGGCATGTGTTCCCGAATAGCGTAACTCTGCCCTACTGGGATGGCGCGGTGTGGTACCGCGCGCGACCGAACGGCGACAATCCCGACAGTTGCATCTTCAATATCTGGTCACTGAAGCGTTACGTGCCTGGCGGCGAGCCCAAACTTCAGCGCAGAGTGTACAAGGACGTCGAGGGCCAAAGTTTTGGGCTCATCGTCGATCAGGATATTGCCAACATCCGGCGCGTACACAAGGGGATGAAGTCGCGAGGCTTCAGATTTGCGCGGCCGAATCCGGTCCAGGAGATGGAAACGTTGAACTTTCACCGCGTTCTAGAAACCCTTGTTCTCGGTGAACCCAGGGTCAACGTCAAATAACGTCAACCCTCGAACAGACAAAGAGGAGATCATATGGCCGACGCTGCGCCGGATAGCAATACTCTCGTCGAAATCTACCGGAAAATGACGTTGATTAAGTTCAACGACGACCGCATCACTGCCGCGACAAGAGCGGGAAGGTTGACTGCTCCGTATTATTCGGCGCGGGGCCAAGAAGCGATACCCGCCGCCATTTGCGTAGTCCTGAACGAACGCGATTACATCACCACGATTTATCGTGGAGTCCACGACATGCTCGCGAAAGGCGTTCCGAGCAAGCTGCTGTGGGCGGAAATTGCAGGCCGCGCCACCGGCACATGCAAAGGCAAGGGTGGAACGATGCACATAACGCACCCGGCCACGGGCTGCATGGTAACGACCGGTATCGTCGGCGCGGGCATGCCGATCGCCTGCGGCATGGCGCTGGCGTCGCAGTTGCGCGGCGATGGACGCGTGAGCGTTGCCAATTTCGGTGACGGCGCGAGCAACATAGGCGCGTTTCACGAATCGTTGAACTTGGCCTCGGTCTGGAAACTACCGGTCGTCTTCGTCTGCCAGAACAATCAATATGCCGAGCACACGGTTTATGCCAAGGGCACTTCGATCGGTCGCGTTTCAGATCGTGCGGCCGCCTATAACATGCCGGGAATCCATGTCGATGGCAATGATCCGGTGGCGGTATTCGGGGCGGCCAAACAAGCGATCGAACGTGCGCGCGGCGGTGGCGGCCCCACTTTGATCGAGGCAAAAACCTTCCGCTTCAACGGTCACGTGCTGGGCGATGCCGGCAGCTACATTCCAGGGGCTGAATACGCGAAGGCGGTTGCCAATGATCCCTATCCGCGATTTCGTGGCTGGTTGGAAGGGCAAGGACATGCGGCCGCTTCGCAGCTCGACTCGATTGACGCGGCGATCACCAAGGAGATCGACGAGGCCGTGGCATTTGCAATGAGCAGCCCGCAACCGGACATCGCCGAACTCAAGCGCGATGTCTACGCATACGAACTTGCCTAAGAGCGATCCAGCCATGAATATCAAAACGCCATCCAAGACGGACGCGATCAACAGTGTCCTGGCATTGAACTGGGCGTTGCACGACGCCATGGAGGCGGATCCAAATGTGATTGCATTCGGCGAGGAAGTCGCCGACCCTGAGGGAGGAGGCATCATTGGTGTCACCGCCGGGTTGTCTTCGAAGTTCGGTGAACGAGTACGCTCCACGCCGATCTCGGAGATGGGCTTCGTTGGAGCCGCGGTGGGGGCGGCCATCGTCGGCATGCGGCCCGTGGTCGAAGTCATGCTGATGAACTTCACCGCCGTATGCATGGATCAGATTACCAATCACGCGGCGAAGCTCCGCTTCATGTCCGGTGGTCAAACCCATGTGCCGCTGGTGGTCCGGATGATGACCGGTGCCGGCTTCGGTACCGGCGGTCAGCATTCCGATTTCTTGGAGGCTTGGTTCTGCCATACGCCTGGCCTGAAGGTGGTCGCTCCGTCGAATCCCGCGGACGCCTATGGTCTCTTGCTCTCCTCGATTTTCGACGATGACCCCGTCATCTTCATTGAGCACATGCCGGGCTATTGGACCACGGGTGCGGCGCCCGTTCGCGGTCAGCGCATCCCGCTCGGCAAGGCTAATGTCATCAGATCGGGCAAAGACGTGACATTGATCGGCTACAGCCGTTCGGTGGGTGACATTGTTTCTGTGGCCGGCAACTTGGCTAAGGATGGAGTCGATGCGGAAGTGATCGACCTTCGCACCGTACATCCGATGGATATTGATACCGTCCTTAGCTCGGTGGCAAAAACAGGCCGGGCGGTGGTCGTGCACGAAGCGGTCAGATCCTTCGGCGTCGGCGCCGAAATTTCGGCGCTCATCCATGAAGCCCTCTGGAGCAAGCTGAAAGCGCCCGTACAGCGCGTCGCCTCGAAGGACTGCCCCGTGCCCTTCTCAAAGGTCTTGGAAACCGCCTTTGTGTATAGCCACGATGAAATCGAGCTAGCCGTGAGGAAAACGCTGCGTTGAGAAGCCATGAATATTTTCCACCGTCGAAATAGATAGGTATGTGACATCATGAGCACGCAGATTCTGCTGCCGAAGTTGGGCTTTTCCGTAAATGAAGGCACCGTGGCCGAATGGCTGATTGCAGATGGTGCGCAGGTCCGACAGGGTCAACCGCTGTTCTCCTTGGAGAGCGAGAAATCCATCGAGGAGATCGAGGCGCCTGCCGCGGGCACCCTGAAAATCATCAAGAAGGCCGGAGAGTCCTACGCGGTAGGCACCGTTATCGGTGAGATCTTGTGAGCGAGGCTGTTGCTTCAGGGAGCCTCATCCGGCGTCGTCCCATCCTTTGGCGATCTTCTTCGCGGGAATGTTCGCCCACTCTCGTAGCACTGCATCCGTATCTATCCCAAGCTCCGGGCCCAGCGACCGAATTCGTCCCGGTGTAGCACTAAGCTTGGGTGTCGGTGCGGCAAGCACAAGATCGCCCAGTTCGGAATCCGTTTCGCGCACTAGGCTGCCACGGGCCACAATATGGGGGTCTGCCAGCTGTGCGTCAATATTATTGACCGGAGTGACCGGAAGGCGTCGCTGGACGAGTTCATCAACCACATCGGCCAGCATTCGGTTCGATATCCACGCTGCGACTTGAGCATCAGGATCGGTACTAGCCATGTCGCCTGCGGTAAGTTCAATCAGTTCACGCTCGTGGCGCTCCGTGCTCGCTGAAATCACGACATATTTCCCATCCCGAGTCGCGTAGACGTTGCGCAAGCCACCTCCCGGCATTTTGCTGCCATTGCGAGTGGGCGAATTGCCTGGCGACCAGCGATGCATCGCTTGACCCATGATCTGAAGGATGGGTTCATACAGTGAGACGTCCACTTGCTGTCCGATGCCTCCATTGCGGTCGCGCGCATAGAGTGCCGTCATGACCCCGATCACGGCATTCATTGCACCGACGGCGTCACCCAGCGCCGCGCCGGGCAATGTCGGCGGGCCATCAGCCTGCCCAGAAACATAAGTTAGCCCCGCAAAACCCTCCCCTATCGATCCGGAACCCGGTCGGTCTGCGTAGGGGCCTGTCCGCCCGAAACAGCTAACGGAAAGCATGATCAACGCAGGATTGATTGTTGACAACTCGTTCCAACCGATTCCGCGTGCCTCGAGGACTTTGGCAGGATAGTTTTCGACGACGACGTCAGCCGTAGCGACGAGTTTCTTGAATGCCGAGCATCCCTCGGGCGAGCGCAGATCGAGAACGATCGAACGCTTGCCGCGCGCTACGACTGGCCACATCTTCGTCCTGCGAAAACTGTCGCCGGCCGGAGGCTCCACTTTCACTACTTCGGCGCCAAAATCGGCGAGCATCGTTGCAGCGAGCGGGGCTGCATAAAGCGAGGCGATATCGAGCACCCGCAAACCGGCGAGGGCCAAGGGGCTTGTCATCCGCGGGCGCTTCCCCGGCGGCCGAACGGCGTCGACACTACCGAATCGCAAGATAGCATGACCGTAACTGAAGCAACGACGTTCGGTGTGCTCAGCGCTGTAGCCGGGTTGTTTACGTGATACATCGAGTCCGTGACAAGCGCGGTCTTGAGGTGGCGAACCACCCTTCGGCCGCCGCTGGTATCACTCATGCTGCGATAGGTCGTGTGACGGTCAGGCACGCACCCCAGCTGTGCACCATGTGTGCATGAAGCCCGCCTTCTCCACCTGCTACCAAGACCAACACGTCCTTAGGCTCCGGCACGAGGTGCACTCGACCATCGGCGCGAATTCGGCCCAATGCGTCAATTGGTTTGCGATATTCGGGACGGAACCAGTCAATCGGGAGGGCAGCCTTATCCCACAGTACTTCCTGGACGGATTCGATTTTGGGGAATTCCCGCGCGATCAGATCAGCCCAGACCGGATTGATCACTACCAGCGTCTCCGAATAGGCTGTCGACGGAAGGAAGCCATTCGCACCGGGATAGGCTAGCGACTTGCCGATCATCTCGAGAAGGCCGATGCCGGAATCCGCGACGACATCGCAAATGTTCGCGGTGCCCATGGCTCCGTAAATGGTAACTGCATCTCCTGGCACACCGCGTCGCTCGGCCAGTGGCGCCCAAGGTGAGCGCTCTTCCCACTCGCCGATCACGATACCCGCGATGCGGCCCGGATTGCCGTACACGCTTTTGGAGGTGGTGCCAACGTGCTGGCCGGCGATATTCCGCATCGCGAGCCGGATGGCTCGACCAATACCGGGAGCAGAGCCCTCAACGCCCCCAAACAGTCCTGCGCCATACGGAATGCCGAGACGATGCCGGATGGGCCCGTTGACGATCACCGCCGGCACAACCGATCCAGTCGTGGCGTTAAGTCCCGCCAAATCGAAGTCCGGGTCCGCCATCGCCTCGATCGCAGCATAAATTAGCGGCATCGCTGCGGCAGGCGCGCCGGCCATCACGGCGTTGATTGCGATCTTCTCGGCTGTCGCCTCCGAACGCAGGGGCGGCAGAATGGCAATCGTCTCGTCCGGATAACGTTGACCTGCAACGATGTGTTGCTGTACTCGTTCTTCCGTCGGGGGAATCAAAGGGAGACCGTCCCCCCAGCCCAGCGCCTCCGCGTAGGCGGCAAAACTGACGACGTCTAGATCAACCTCATGCCGCCGACTGCTCAGCCAGTCTGTCTCGCACCCCGAGGGTCCGCAAGAGCGATCTGTATTGGTCACGGGCGATTGCATGAACCTGTTCCTTCTGAAGAATATCGAGCGGATATGGAAGAATATGGAGGCGCAGACCTGACCGGCCACCGCGTTTGGCCAGCGCACGGGCCAAGTCCTCGAAATGGGCGGTCGCGATCGCAACTGTCGGAATGTTCCGCTCCGCAGCCGCCAGGGCATCATGGATGGTCCACGACGTGCACGACCCGCAATTGCCGAGCCCAACAATTGCCGTGTCGACGCCGTCGAAGAATGCATTCATTTCTGCTTTCATCCGCACCCCTTCCTCCGCGGTGCGCCCCAAGCTGCGCCAGAAAGAGACTTCGGCCCCGTCGGCGCGCAAGCTTTCAGCCCAGATCTCGCTCACCCAATCCCAAGATCGCCACAGCATGTCAACGCGAAATCCGATCTTCCGCCCGGCGAGATCGCCTACATCAGGTCCACTGCCGGCGATGTCATTACTGAACGAGGACGTCGGATCGAGAACATTGCCTATGGTCATAAGTACACCCTCTCTCCGTGCCGCGCGCGATTGGCGGACCAGTACCAGTAGGGGGGATAATGCCATCTTTACATGCAACATGCAATTTTTAAGAATGACCGGAAACTTTAGTCTATCGTGCATATTGCATGCATAATGTCACTTGATCGACTCACAAGAGCCGCCAAGGAATAGCCATTTATGTCAATCGACTTCACCATCGATGGCGGGGTTGCCGTCGTCACGATCAACCGTCCGGAGAAGAAAAATGCATTGACGTTCGCAATGCGCGGACAGGTTCAGACCGTATTCCAACAATTGCAAGACGATATGAACGTCCGGGCAATCGTATTTACGGGAGCCGGCGCCGATTTTTCGGCCGGCGCCGACGTCGGCGAGATGGGAACCGGGGGCGTACCGGGGTCTCTGCTGAAGATGCGCCTTCTGCACCGCATGGTGCGCGCAGTGGCGTCGACCAACAAACCCGTCATCGCCGCGGTGCGCGGTGTCTGTTTCGGCGTAAGCTGGTCGATGGCCCTTGCATCCGATTTCATCATCGCGGCCGAGGATGCTCGCTTCCAGTTTGCGTTTAGACACATCGGGCTCGCTCCGGACGGCGGCGCCGCATTTCTCCTTACGCGGTACATCGGCATTCAGCGCGCCAAGGAGCTAATGTATTCGGGGCGGTTCGTCAACGGGTTGGAGGCAAAACAGCTCGGGCTTGCTCTCGAAGCGCTTACTGCGGACGAGGTACTGCCGCGTGCAATCGATATGGCACAAGGTTTTGCAGCCGCGCCGACGATTGCTCTCACCATGATGAAAAGACAATTTGACGCGACCCCGGCCCAAAATCTCGACAGCGCGCTGGATTTCGAGGCAAACATCCAACCGTTGATGACGCAGACCGAGGACTTCCGTGAAGGCACGGCAAGCTTCAAGGAAAAACGCAAGCCGGTGTTTAAAGGTGCATGATGACTGACGCATACATCGTGGAAGCGCTGCGCGTCGCCGGCGGAAGGAAAAATGGCGCACTGGCAGCATGGCATCCGGCCGATCTGGCTGCGGAAGTGCTGAATGCGATCGTCGACCGCACAGGTATCGATCCGGCGGCAATTGACGACGTCATCATGGGTTGCGTGAACGCTTTTGGCGATCAAAGCGGTCAAATCGGACGTAGTGCAGTACTCGCGTCAAAACTACCGGTTTCGGTTCCCGCGGTAACGATCGACCGGCAGTGCGGTTCTTCGCAGCAGTCGATCCAGTTTGCGGCGCAAGCGATCATGTCCGGCACGCAGGAAGCGGTCATCGCCGCGGGCGTCGAGAGCATGACGCGAGTGCCTATGGGATCCACTCGAGGCGGTGGGCCAGGGTCCTTCACGAAACGCATCCGCGATCGGTTTAGGGTCGACAGCTTCAGCCAATTTGCCGGGGCACAGATGATCGCCAATAAATATGGCATGACGAGGGATCAGCTGGATGCATTCGCACTGGAAAGTCACCGGCGAGCGGCGGCGGCCACGAAAACGGGGGCATTCAAACGCGAGATCGTGCCTGTGCCGATCGACACCGCGGCTGGGCCCAAGCTTCACGAAGTGGATGAAGGCATACGCTTTGACGCGACCAAGGAGTCCATCGCATCGGTAAAACTCCTTCAAGAGGGCACCATACTCACTGCTGCCGTTGCCAGCCAGATTTGCGACGGAGCATCCGGTGTGTTGATGGTCAGCGAAAAGGCCCTCAAAGAACATGGACTGACCCCGCTCGCCCGCATTCACGGGTTGACGGTGACGGCGGGCGATCCGATCATCATGCTCGAAGAACCGATCGCGGCGACACGGCAAGCGCTGAGACGCACGGGCATGACGATAGAGGATATTGATCTCTACGAGGTCAACGAAGCATTCGCACCCATCCCGCTTGCTTGGCTCCGAGAAATCGGTGCAGATCCGGCCAAGCTCAACGTCAACGGCGGCGCAATCGCCTTGGGTCATCCTCTCGGGGCTTCAGGCGCCAAATTGATGGCGACGCTGGTCCACGCGCTCCGCGCCCGGGGAAAGCGGTTTGGCCTTCAGACCATGTGCGAGGGTGGAGGTATTGCCAACGTCACCATCATCGAGGCGCTCTAGAATGCGCTCCCCGCGCCGCGTCAGGGTTGATAGCTTGGAAACTTTTGCCGCGGTCACGCAGCTCTCTGAAAATGAGCGGCGATCCGCTGCAGATGGTTCTGTACGGAGCCGAAACTGTTGTCGATTAGAGTCAATCGACGGAAATAGTGGCCAACTGCGCATTCCTCAGTAACGCCGATAGCGCCATGCAATTGAATTGCCTGTCCGCCAACGAACTTGGCCGCCTTGCCGATTTGCACCTTTGCGAGCGATACGGCGTGATCGCGCTCATCCACCGGCGAACCGAGCCTCGAAAGTGCGCGATATAGGACCGACCGCGACAGTTCCAACTCGATCAACATGTCGGCCATGCGATGTTGCAGCGCTTGGAAATTACCAATCGGTTGCTTGAATTGCTTGCGCATCAGCAGATAGTCGCGGGTCATCCACAGGACTCGATCCATCGCACCCACTGCTTCCGCGCATAGCGCCACGATGCCATGGGCCTGACCGCGGGCGAGCGCGTCTAAGGCCCCGCCCTCGGTGCCCAGTAAGGCGTCTTGCGGTATCGACACATCAGTGAACGACAGCGCCGCGGCGCGCGAACCGTCGGACAGTCGCGCGTTGCGACGCGACAAGCCAGGTGCATCGGCGGGTACGAGAAACAGGCTGATACCTTGACGGTCCCGCGTCGCCCCGAAGGAGCGGGCCGAAACAATGAACTGGTCGGCGAAAGGGCCGCCCCATACCATCGCCTTGGTACCGTTGATCGACCACCCGGCACCGGTTCGCCGAGCGATCGAGCTGACGCAACCGACGTCGCCGCGAGCTGCCGCCTCGGTGTGCGCGAGAACCGCTCGCGTTTCGCCTGCCTGCATCGCATGCACCAGGGCGATCGCGGCTTCCCCGCCCATTCCTATCAACGTCTGTGCGGCGAGTACGCCGACGGCGAAAAAAGGCTCCGCGACGAGAGCCTTACCGAATTCCTCCATGATAATCGCTGCCTCGATCGGACCGCCGCCGTAGCCTCCGTTCTCTTCCGCTAGCGAGGCTCCGAGCCATCCGAATTCGACGAAGGCGCTCCAATGTGCCTCTGAAAAACCGCCTCCCTCGTGGACGAGTTTGGATCGCGCCTCAAAACCGTAGTTCTTCGCAGTCCAGTGCGCAACACTGTTCTTCAAAAGCGTCTGCATCTCGTCGAGTTCGAAATTCATGGTTTCACAACCCCAAAAATGATTTGGCAATGATCGTCCGCTGAATCTCGTTCGTGCCGCCGTAGATAGTCGTCGAGCGGCGATACATGAAATCAGCCAATACACCGTGGGCGTAATCCGGACCCGGAGATGAATCGGAACTGTTGTGTTCCGGGTAAACAACAGACCCGAATTCACCAAGCGCCTCTATCTGCATTTCACCGATCTTCTGGATGAGCTCGGAGCCACGGACCTTGAGGATCGATCCCACCGGCAGCTGGGATCCGCCGAGCTTATCGGAAAGTGCGCGCAACGTTTGATACTCGAGCGCAGCAAGCTCAGCCTCGAGCTGAGCGATTCGGCTGGCGAAAATCGGATCGTCGATTAGACGCCGGTCGTCGTCTTGCCGAGTGGCGGCGATTGCCTTCAAGCGGTTCAAGGCCAGTTTGTTGCGCGGCACTTCCGCCGAATACGCGCGCTCATTGTCCAGCAGGAACTTTGCATAGCTCCAGCCGCGGTTCTCCTCCCCTATTAGGTTGCTTACCGGCAAGCGAACACTATCGATGAAAATTTCATTTAGACAGTGCCCCTCACCAATATCGATGATCGGCCGAATGGTCACCCCGGGTGATTTGGCATCGAACACAACAAAGGAGATGCCGCGCGACTTCGCCTCGGGATCGGTCTTCACCAAGGCGAATATGTAGTCGGCGAAATGAGCGTCTGATGTCCAGATCTTGTGCCCGTTCACTACGTATTCGTCACCGTCGCGGACTGCGCGCGTGGTGAGGGATGCGAGATCGGAACCGGCATTCGGTTCGGAAAAACCCTGCCCCCAGAATATATCGCCTCTGCGGGTCGGCTCGAGGAAGCGACGCTTTTGCTCCTCAGTACCAAAGGTCCACACGACGGGGCCCAGCAGCTTGAATCCTCCCTGGTCAACCAGCGGCGCACCGGCAAGGAAACATTCTTCTTCAAAGATCATAACCTGCATGTCGGTCCAACCGGGACCTCCATATTCTTTTGGCCACGCCGGACCGGCCCAGCCTTTCTCGGCCAGGATTCGTGTCCACGCTCGTTTGTCCTCGCAAGACGTGTGAAAACCACGCCGATTGCGCTCCGCCACCCTGGAATCCAGCTTCTTTGCAAGAAACGCTCGGACTTCTTCCCGAAATTCGACATCGGCCGGATCAAGTTCGAGATTCATGGCTGTCGCTCCGGTATGACCTTCTTATTCCGATACTCGGGTTGAATCTCCTCCATACGGCCTAGCGTGGAAGTCCCAGGAAGCGTTCGGCGATCACATTCCGCATAACCTCACTCGATCCGCCGGCAATCGTCCAGCTATAGCTTTTTAAGAAATCGTACATGTAGTCACCGGTGGTGAGTCCGCCGCAGCGCACCGGCTGGGTGAGAAATTGCGCCTCGAGGCCTCCGGCACGAACGAGAAACCCGTTATAGTCTTGGAGAAGCGTCCCCCAATATAATTTGGTATAGATGGCCAGTTCACTTCCTCCCTTACGCGGGTCCGTTTCGATTTCGGCCAGCATGCGACGGATCAGTAAGCTGAGCGCCCTGGCACGCGGATAGAAACCGGCAAATTCTTGTGCAAGCGCAGGATCCCGAAGCCACGTATCCTTGCCACGCGCGGCGTCGCGGGCGATGGCGTAGCGCAGCCGTAGGCTATATTCGAAGATGAGGATGCCGCGCTCGGCAGTCAGAGTCGACTGAGCAATACGCCAGCCGTCATTCTCAGCGCCGATCAGATTCTCGGCGGGAATCACGACCTCGTCCAGGAAGATTTCCGCAAATTCGGCCTCTCCAGTGATCTGGCGAATTGGCCGAACGGTAACGCCGGCCGTCTTCATGTCGAGGACGAAATAGGAAATGCCCGCCTGTTTCTTGGGAGCATTCGAATCGGTACGTGCGAGCAGCAAGCAGAAATCGGCGAACATCCCGTAGGATGACCAGATCTTTTGACCATTGATGACGTATACGTCTTGTCCCGCACGCGTCTGGCGCTCGGCCCGAGTACGTAGCGAGGCAAGATCGGATCCGGCGCCGGGTTCGGAAAAACCTTGGCACCACACTTCCGCGCGATCGCGCACCCCGGTCAGATAGCGGTCGCGCTGCTCGGGCGTCCCATGCGCAAACAGGGTCGCGGGGAGGTGGTAAAGAGATATCGTGAACATGTCGGTAAAGGGCGCGTTGGCGAGTGCGAACTCCTCGTAGAGGGCGACCTGCGCCCTCAGAGACAGCTCATTGCCGCCCCACTCCCTCGGCCAATGCGCGGCATGCAGGCCGACAGCGCGCAGACAGCCGAACCATTGACGCTGGAACTCGAAATACGCTTTCTCGCCCCCTTCGCGGACCCGTTCCATCCAATTCAAGGGCACGACCGCATTCAACCAAGCAGCCACTTCGGCACGAAACGCGTTGAGATCGTTACAGTGTGCCAGCGGGTCGAAGTGCCGGCCGGCCACAGGAGAAGCGCTCACGCGGCGAGATCCCGAATAACCAGATCCAGCACGCGTTGCAAATGCCAACCGCCAGAACCGAACAAGACCTCGTTCAATCGAGCTCGTTTCAGGAATAGGTGACAGGCATGTTCCGCCGTGAAGCCGATGCCGCCATGCAGCTGGATTGCATCCCGGCTTAGATTGACATAATTGGTGCAGGCCTGCGCCTTGGCGCTGGAGACTTCGGCGGTCGCATGGCGGTCGTTGCCCGCCGCCAGAGCTGCGGCCGACGCGACCAACGCCGCGTCGGCGACGAGCGCTACCTTGTGGTTGGCCACGCGGTGCTTGAGTCCTTGAAACGATCCGATAGGCCTACCGAACTGCTGTCGCGACTTCAGGTATTCGACGGTGATATCCAGGATCTGTTGGGCTCCTCCTATAGCATCGGCAGCGATACCGATCGCAGCATGAATTGCCACCGCGTCCTCGCTGGCGATATCTGCTGAAAGCAACCGGTTGGCCGGTAGTTTCAATGCCGAGAACTCGACGGACGCGACGCTGCGCGTCATGTCCCACGTCGAGGTGCGCCGCACCGGTATGCCATCGGCATGCGGTTCAATCGCCACGCGAACAATGCCGCCATCGGAGCGAGCCGCAAGGATCAGGATCAGATCGGCATCGGCCCCGTCCAATATCGCCGCGGCCGTTCCCGACAGGACGATATGCCCATCGCTTTGCACCAGTGCGACTTCCGCGGGCGCAAAGGGGAGCGGAGGCGAGACAGCAGCTCTTGTCGCTCCGCCGGCGATAGTGGTGAGCCAGCGTGCCTGCTGCTCCTTCGAGCCGGTCCGAACGATGATGTCCGCCCCGAGCAAGGTCGCGAGCAGCGGAACCGGCGCCACAGCGCGCCCTGCCTCCTCATACAGAACCGCCAATGCGTCAAGCCCTAGCCCGAGCCCACCGAACTCCTCCGGCACCGCAAGCGACGTCCAGCCGAGAGATCCCGCCTCTTTCCACAACTTCTCGTGCACCCCTCCGCCGTTCTCGATGTGACGAAGCACGGCGCCGGGAGAACATTCCGCCCGCAATACGTCGCGGATACCAAGTCTAAGGGCCTCCAGATCGATTGTTTCGTCCACCCTACCCTCAGGAGAAATTGGATTCGGAGCCGAAGACCGGCTGGTCCTTCGCCATCATCGCCCGCATCGCTTCGGTAGCCTCGGCTCCCGTGAAATTCACCATCTCCAGTGCAGCCGACAAATCAAAGATTGCCTGATTCTGGCGCAGGTAATGATTCATGACATACTTAGTCATCCTGAGCGCGGTAGGCGCCACATTCGCCAGTTGGGACGCAATCTCAACCGACTTCGCTTCAAGCTCCCCCGGCGGCACAGCGAGGCTCACCAAATTGCAGCGAGCGGCCTCCTCGCCGGTGAGGGGTGTATTGGTCATCAGGTGAAACTTCGACTTGGCCAGACCGCACAGCAGGGGCCAGATCAGAGCTGCATGATCTCCCGGCACGACCCCTATGCGTAGATGCCCGTCGAACAACTTCGCCGTGTTCGATGCGATCGAAATGTCCGCCAGTAGCGCGATGGCGAGTCCTTCTCCGATTGCCGGACCATTGATGGCTGAGACGATTGGCTTCTTCGCCTCGGTGAGCCGCGCGATGAGCCCGCGTGCATCGCCGAACATTTCACAGAATTTTTCCTGCGGATCGCGCGACGATGCGCCCTCAGTCATCCCGTCAAACGACCCACCGGCACAAAAGGCGCGACCGGCCCCCGTAATGATCGTAACGCGTGTCTCAGGATCGGAATCGACCACAGCCCAAATCCTATGCAGCTGCTGCGAAGCCTCACGGACCAGCGCGTTCATCTTTGCTGGATTGTTGATTGTGATTCGCAGAACATGCGGAGCCGGTCGGTCAAACAACAAGTGATTGAAGGCCCCATAGTGATTGGTCATTCTCAGATCCCCCAAAAAAACAACTGCGTCCCTCGCCCCTTGATACTTATCGTAGTAGAACTGTCAGCGTAGGGGCCGATTTTTCAACGACAAACGAAATCGCGCCCGAGGTGTGCTAGTGAGTCGAAATCGGTCCTAATAACCTACATGGACACGAAGCACTCGGCCATACCATAGAATAAAACCAATTCATCCTACATGCAACATGTAGTATTTTGGTGATCGTATCCGGGATGAATGGCCGTGCCGGGGACGTCGCGTTTTGAAGCACCCATTTTGCGGCAGGGGAAGCGGTCGTCGGGCTCTGCATGTCGCATGCAAAAAAGCGAATTTTCGTGGTGTGGTCAGCATAGATGCAGTAACATGCAGCACCTAACTTCTGTTAGTCGCACTTGAGGCGCGTTGGCCTTCCGCGCTGAAGGTACACCTGAAACAGGAACTTTGGCGTGGATCGAACATGCGGCGGACAATGAGAACTGAAACCAAAATGAAGCGTGCTGAGAAGGGCAACTTGATGGCCCAGACGCTCGAGCGCTCCGAACCCCTGACCGAGCGCGTTGCAGAGACCATACGGCGTGCAATTTTGGCTGGACAACTGCCTCCAGGGACACGGCTTAGCGTCCCAAAGATTGCTCGCCAGCTTGGCGTCAGTCGCACCCCGGCACGCGAAGCGCTATTGGTGCTCGAGCGCGACGGATTGATAGGTATGCGCAGTAGCAATGGAATGGAAGTATTGGTCGGCGACCAGCGGGGTCTCGTCGAGGTACTCGAGATTCGCGAGGCGATGGAGGGGCTCGCCGCTAGACTCGCTGCGGATCGCATGGCGGATGCTGACCGTGCACGACTGTCAAAACTAATCGAGCTTCACCTCAGCGCTCTGGAAGAGCACGATCTTGACCGACATGTGGAGCTCGACGCCAAATTCCACCGATTGTTGCGCGAGGGCGCGAACAACAGCAAGCTTGCCAGCATGCTTGAACGAATTGAAAATCAAGTGGTGCTAATCAACCGCGGGCTTTCGGATTCGATCGGATTTGAACCGCGTGCGTTGAAGAAGGACCATAAGGCGATAGCGGACGCGATTGCGGCGCGCGATCCGGATCGTGCGGAAGCGGCGATGCGCAGGCACGTGCAGCGGATGCGTAACTTCTATCTCAGTGCGATATCTCGAGCCACCGCAGCCTAATCCAAATTGCGAGCGACGCGGCGGGCGACTGCCGCCCTGAATCCGTGTTCTCCGCGATGGCTGTGTAGTTTACCCGCTGGTTGACCCCGTACGGCGGCTCGACCCGAGCCCACCGCCTGACCAGTTCCCAATGTTGGCGAGAAATTCGGCTAACCCGCGGCAACCCGCGGCGTTTTGCGCATCTCTAGCGCATTGCAATTGAACGTAACGCATTGAATTATTAGGAGGTTCCTCGTAAGCCTGCGATGCTTGACCCCTTCGCCGGGTCACCGCGGTGGCGGTCTTAGCTTTCTAGAATTTATTACATGTTGCATGCATACTGATTGAACCTTATGCTGTGAAGGGAAATTCGCTGACGGGGACGCGCGTGGTGGTTTCGCATCGATCACGATCGTTTCGCGGCGGCGCCTCGGATACTGCCAAATTTCTTAGTGGCGACGCTCCTCTCGCCACTTGCGAATATTCGGCGTGCTGACAGGCAGAGTGAAAAGGAGAAATTCGAAATGCCGGGCAATTCGTCTACCGAAACATCGGAGCACTTTGGGATTCCGGCACATGTTCCACCGGAACTCGTGCGTGATTTCAACCTCTATCAGTTTCCTGGGTCGGATGCGGGTATCCACGATGCGTGGAAACGGATTCAAGACGAATGGCCGGAAGTGTTCTTTACGCCGCACTTCGGGGGCTACTGGGTTCTCACTCGCGCGGATCTGCTCGAGGCCGCTTGGCCTGACGCAGCCCTACTGTCTTCGGCCGAAAGTGTGGGCATCCCTCCCCCGCCGAAGGAGGTGCCTCCTCTGATTCCGATCGATTCCGACGACCCCTACCACCGTCAGCTTCGTGCGCCGCTCAACATGGCACTCTCGCCCAAGGCGGTGCAACTGCTGGGCGAGGCGGCACGCGAACTTGCAGTATCGCTGATCGATGCGCTCAAGCCGATGGGACATTGCGACTTCGTTGAGGACTTTTCGCTCAAGATGCCAATGGAGCTTTTTCTCCGGATGGTGAACTTGCCATCGCATGATCGCGAAGGGCTGATCTCGCTCGCCGCAACGACGACGCATAGCCCGGACATGGACAAACGCGGCCAAGCAATGAAGGAAATGTTCGGCTATCTAGACGGCTGGGTACGTAAGCGGACCGAGGCACCCGGCAACGATTTGATGAGCAAGATCGTCAACATCCACATCGGAGACCGGCCCCTTACGCATGACGAAAGGTTGGGGTATGTGGCGATGGTCATGTTCGGCGGCTTGGATACCGTTGGCGGAACAATGGCGCTGATCGCATACCATCTCGCCACCCATGAGGACGACCGCAGGCGCCTTGTCGCCAATCCGGCCACAATTCCCCGGGCAATCGAGGAATTTCTGCGCCGCTATTCGATCCCGACGGTCGCTCGCAGCCTGACTCGCGACACGGAGATCCGCGGTGTAGCGATGAAGGCCGGCGACCGGGTGATGCTGCCGACCTGTCTGCATGGCCTCGACGAGCGGCGTTACAAGAATTCGATGACGGTCGACCTGGATCGATGTCCAAACGACCACATGGCTTTCGGTAAGGGCACTCACAAATGCCCCGGCGCCAACCTAGCCCGAGTGGAGATCAAGATCTTTCTTGAAGAATGGCTGGCGCGCATTCCCGATTTCACCATTGCTTCGGGAGCGAACGTTCGGTACCTCAGCGGTGGCGTGGCTGGCATCAAGAATCTCCCGCTGGTCTGGCCCACAATCTAGCCCGAAGCGCAACACGCACGAGGAATTCAGACCATGAGCGCGATTCTCCGCATCAATGATTTCGATGATCCCACTTACAATCCGTTCACCGCCCTGAAGAAGCTTGGAGGTGAAGCTGTAGTTCAGGACATTTATCCAGAGTTCAAACGGCTGCGAAGCCTGGGCCCGGTGTTTGATGGTGAGATACGCGCCCATTTTGGTCTTGGGGGCGATCTCACCATGGCGCATCTGCGCCACGTCGCCGTGCTAGGTTACGCTGAAGTGAAAGAAGTGCTTTTCAAGCCAGAACTCTATTCGAATCGCATCTACTCCAACAATATCGGAGTGTTCTTCGGCGACTCCGTGACGGTGATGGATAGTCCGGTGCACGGCCACTACCGGAGATTCTTTCAGAAGGCGTTCATGCCGAAGATGATCGCCGAATGGGGCGAGGAAATAATTCCCAGAATGATCAATCGGCTGATCGATGGTTTCGAACAGCGCGGAAATGCCGAACTGGTAAGCGAGTTCACGCTGCATTTCCCATTTCACTTCATTCATGAGTTGATGGGATTGCCCCTGGAAGATCGCGACGTCTTCCACAAGCTTGCCTTCGGCCAGATAGCCGTGACATTCGACCGCACGCACGGCATGGAGGCGACACTGAAGCTCAAGGACTATCTGACTCAGGTCGTGCACGAACGCCGTGCGAATCCTAGGCCGGGAGACTTCATGTCAACCATGGCCACCGCCGAAATTGATGGCGAACGCCTGCCCGACAACATCATCATCTCTTTTTTTCGCCAGTTGATGAATGCGGGCGGGGATACCAGCTTCAATGGCTTTTCCAGCGTGCTCGCCGGACTGCTGCAGCACCCGGATCAGTTTGACGCCGTCAAAGGGGATCGAAGGCTGGTTCCCCAGGCCATCGAGGAAGGGTTGCGCTGGAACTGCCCGGTGCCCGGCATCTCACGCACCCCGACCGAGAAGGTGGAACTTGGCGGAGTGACGATCAATCCCGGGGACCACATGATGGTGATGCTTGCATCTGCCAACAGGGACGAAAAGGTGTTTCCAGACCCGGATGCCTTCGACATCGGTCGAACAACTCGTAACCACGTCGCCTTCGGCTACGGCCCTCACATCTGTATTGGTCAGCATCTGGCGCGGCTTGAGATGGTCAATGCGATGAATGCGCTGCTGGATCGCCTGCCGAAGCTGCGTGCCGACCCTGAGAAACCTGCACCGGTCGTCAGCGGACTCAGCCTCCGCGGTCCGGAGCATTTATATGTGCGGTTCGACTGAACTCGGATGACGAACGAAATGATGGGTCGGAAGACCATCCAGTTTCAGTCCGAAGGCATCACTTGTGAAGGGGACCTCTACCTGCCCACGGATTTCGATCCTGCCGGCCTCCATCCGGCCCTCGTCATCGGGCATGGCTTCACGGTTGCTCGGACGAGTCTCGTCGAGGAAGGACGCCTCTTCGCGGAGTCCGGTTATGTAACGCTGGCGATCGACTATCGGCATTTTGGTACCTCCGGAGGCATGCCTCGCGGTCGGCTGTGGCCTCTCAACGAGACTGAAGACTTCAAGAGCGCGATCGATTGGCTCGAGGCCCAACCCGGAATCGATGGGAAGCGAATCGGAATTTGGGGCACGAGCTTCGGAGGGGCCATCGTCACTCACGTCGCCGCTCACGACATACGCGTGAAAGCTTGCGTCGCGCAAGCACCGATCCTCGATGGCAGCTACTGGTTTCGCTCACTCAACCGGGAAGCTGACTATCTCGCCATCCGCAAGTACCTGATCGAGGCGCGCCGCAAACGTTTCGCTGGGGGCGCAGACGTTTCCATGCCGTTGGGCAAACTGCCCGAGGATGGGTTCACGCCGATGCCGCCGGACCCGCAAATGATCGAGGACGTTGCCAACTGGTACGCGAAGACCGGTGACCCGCTGATGCACTCCGCTTCGGAACTGACGATCGAAAGCCTTGAACGAGTGGCCGAGTTCGACACCGTGCGCGCCGCCGCGAAGATAGCACCGCGTGCCTATGCCATCGTGCAACTCACGGGCCACGACGTTTACCATCCGCAGGTACCCATCCAAGAGGCATACAAGCTGGCGGGAGAGCCCAAGCGGATGTTCTCGATCCCGATCGACCAGCTCGATTGCTACAAACCGCATGGGCGCGCGAAGACGATCGGTGCTGCCATCGAGTTCTTCGACACCCACCTCGAATCGCAATAGCGGCACCCAATTCATTAACCTCCATATTGGAACTAATCATGCAATATACACGTCTCGGTAATACGGGCTTGATCGTCTCGAGGTTGTGCTTCGGCTCCATGACCTTCGGCGTCAACGCCGGCATGCCGGCGCTGAATAAAGTCGACACGGACATCGCCGAGGCCATGATTCGCAAGAGTATGGACGCAGGAATCAATTTCTTCGATACGGCCGACGTTTATGGCAATGGCCAGTCTGAGAGCATGTTGGGAAAGATACTCGCCCCGGTGCGTAGTGACGTGGTCATCGCCACGAAAGTGGCATTTCGGACCGGCTCGGCCGTGACTCAGTCGGGACTTTCCCGCAAGCATATCCTTGCTGCCTGTACGGCGAGCCTCGAGCGACTGAATACGGATTACATCGATCTCTACATCGTTCATACGGAAGACCCCTATGCGCCGCTCGAGGAGACTCTTGGCGCACTGGACGACCTGGTAAGGGAGGGGAAGGTCCGGTATCTCGGCTTTTCAAACTGGTCCGCTTGGAAGGCGGCCACGGCGCTGCAGATCCAGAAGGCGAACGGCTGGGCCGAGTTTACCTCCGGTCAGATGCACTACTCCCTGCTCAACCGGGAGGTTGAGCATGACATGATCCCATTCATGCAATATACGGGCCTCGGCATGAATGTTTGGAGTCCGCTTGCAGGGGGCTTTCTCAGCGGAAAATACACGCGCGAAAACATCAGCAACAGCGAGAATCGGCATTCTGCATTTGACATCGTACCCTTCGAGAGAGATTTCGGTTTCAAGCTCGTACAGCTCATGCGCCCAATCGCCGCAGAGCACGGCGCCACTGTCGCGGATATCGCCATGGCTTGGCTGCTCGCCAGGCCGGTAGTGAACAGCATCATTGTCGGCTCGTCGAAGCTGCAACAGCTTGAGGCTAATTTGAACGCGGTGAGCATTCGGCTGACACCCGAGGACATCGGGTTGCTAGACCAGGCCACGGCGCTGAAACAGATCTACCCGTACAGCTTTCACGCCCGGGTCGTCGATCAAACGCGGCAGACAGCCCTTGCCTGCCGGACTTAAGGCAGGGGAAGTAAAAATCCGTTCGATTCTCAATGACCAGCAGTGGCCACTGGGGATCGCCCGTTGAACGCACGACGATCCATTTTCACTTATGCAGCGATAAGTCTTGGCTGAACAGATCGATTTCACCCTTCGTCATTCAACCATCGCACGAATCGCTGCAGCGGGAAAAAGCCGTCGTGGGGAATCCCGATTTCGACGCCAATCGCAGCGCCGAGCTCCACCACGCGTTGCACTCCCATGGAGGACAGCGCGTCGCGCAATTCCGCCTTGCGCTCGCTGGGAAAGATGCCCACGGTCTGGGTCGCGACATTGGCGAATCGTGTCGCATCTCTCAGGTTTTCAACCTTGACGACGTTGACGACTCGGTCGTCGGGGTGAAAGCTGACCTGCTCATCGGAGCGTATTACTATGCCCTTTCCATCAAAGTTGCCCCATACGCGATAGTACGGATCCATGTCGCGCATACCTTCGATTTCATCACGGATATCGGAGGACGGCGGATTGCCGCACGCTGATGCATATTCTCGTTCGACACCAAGACGAGTCTGCAGCAGCGCGCAATAGCGGTCGACTTGCTCTTTGCTGCCTTCTACGAATTGAATACGACTTGCGGCGCAGGCTTGCTGGTTGAACAGCGTCACATCGGTTGCGGCACGATCTGCCACAGAGGCAAGAATCTCATCCGACGCAAACGCTTCGCGGCCAATCATCGAAATCGAAGTCTTCGGATCGAAGGCCACCAATTCAAAACCCGGTCCAATGTAGTTCTTGGCGCTACGCAGGGCGCTTTCCCCTCCCCAGGCCACCAATTTGTCGAAGAACTGGGGCCGAAACAACCTGCTCTCCACACGCTCATCACCGCCTCGCCAATAAGCAGCCGAGAACGAGCGAGTGAGCGGATGGCTAGGTGCGACGACTGCCATGGCACGAAGAAGCGCCGTGGCGGTGAACAGATCGTTGGAGGGAATCTTCAGTAGGTTGACGCCCTTGGTCAACGCACCGCGAATAATGGTGAGCGCTGATACTCCCGGAGAATTTCCTGCCATGATATGAATCAACCGCGGTGGAAAGGCCCGAACGCGATGTTTGCGCCCGCTCGGTGAGCCAACGATCTCCCTCCAGCCGTCCACGACGTCCGCCCCGCCGAGTTCGGTCCGTATTTGGAATTCCATGCTGCCGCGATCAAAGATCTGGCCCAAGTTCGCATACGAGCGCTCGAGCACTCCGCGCGGCAATGGACACGTCTTGACGGAAAACTCCAGAGCTTCTGCAATGAGGCCGTGCGGATCGGCCGTCACCCACTTTCCTGTCTCGACCAGCACGTCCATGATCTCCGCGAGCGGAACGTCGAACGCGGGGCCGGGCTCGTGCCGGGGCCAGACCAGCGCATCGAGATCGAGATTGGGGGTCGCGAAGCGGGCATCCGTGGGCCCGAATTCAAGATCGCAACCAATGATTGTTTCGCCTTTGATGACGTGGCAAACGGGCGTCGCGACACTGAGAATGGATTGGGTGTTCATACCGCCAACGCTCCGCGGATATAGCCATCGATGGTGCCGGCGCAGCCGATATGGTCGTCCTCGCCTATGGGGGCGTATCGGGTGATATTGTCGAGCAGCGTCGGGCCGGGTCGGCCGCACGGACAGCGATCCGAGAAGTCAACCGTCACTCTATCGCCGGTGATGGTTCCGCCCCAGCGGCCTTCATAGACAAGATCGAAAAAGGCAAAACGACCCTCCACAACACCGTCGCGACCGTCAGCCGGGGTCACCAGCCGTTCACCGCTCTTGTCGAGGATGAGCCAGATCAGACCCGGAGGACGATGGTAGCGGCCCGCCTCGCAGGTCGGGTGCACCTGCGCCATCTCGGTCATACCGTAGGAACCCGGCCGCAGGACGTCGCCGAAGAAGGCCGCGATCTGTTCCTTGTAATCCGACGGCAGATTGATACCCTTGATTCCGCCTCCGGGACTAACGATGCTTTTCGGGTGGAATTCTCCGTCGGCGATGCCGCGCTCGCGCCCTCGCTCGACGATCATCATCGCCTGTCCCCACTGACCGGTCACATAGATCGGTTCATGACGATGATCGATGACGGCGTCCGCCAGCCGACGCATCGATTCCATGCCCGCTGCACCCTTCACCCGCGACTCCTCCTCGAAATCGGCGATCTCATTGGGTGTCGCAGTGCCGTCGGCCAATCTCTTCCGCATCGCCGCCATCTTGCTCACCTCGGACATGCGCAGCGGCTGGTCAGTGAGTGCATAGATCTTACCGGGCCGTCCCCAATTCTCGACAGTGAATTTACCTGCCTCGACATTGCTGTTAGGGCCTTCGAGAGGTCCGAGCCAGAATACCGGCCGGTCCGGGCTTGATCGTACGAAGGGCCAGCCCACCGAGTACTTGAAGTGGCGTTTCTTCAAGGTAGAATCACCGCGTGTGTGATTCAGGAAGGAGCACTTTCCGCTCGAACCGCTGGTGGAGAGAACCATGTGGCCCTCGGCCCAAAGCCGCTCCAGCCATTCGTCGATGTTCCTGACGCCCGACACATCGACCTTGGTGGTGTCCGCGACTGATAGGGAGTTCAGCCACTGCAGCAACCGGTCCCAGCGAGCCTGCTCCACAAGGGAGATCGGATAGGATTTGTAAGTGGTGTGCGCAAAGAGCAACGGGACCAGATCGGCGAGCGACCGTACCTCCGTGATACCCGCATCCTCGGCGCGCCGCCCCACGAGCGGAATTTGCCCGCGGCGCTGCTTGAACACGTCGTTGACGGCGGATATTTGCATGGGTTCTATCTCCCGCGGATGCCGGCCATACGCATCATCGGGATCGAGGATCATATCGAGCAGATGTTGTCTATCCGAATTCATTTTCGGCCCCCGGACGAAATACTGACCATCGTGCTTTCGCGAATATGGTTTCCAATAGTAACTAATATTTCCCACGTTGTCCAACTTGGCGCGTTCCATCGTCGTTAACGCATAGTCTCGGTCATTACAGTGCAATAGCGACCGCCTCATCGCCAGACGCGGTGCAAGGCGGAATGGGTGAATGTCCTTCTTCCGTTAGTTTTTCCTAACGTTTCAGGCTGCGATAATCTGCATTGCCTGGCACATACTGGGTGTCACAGCCTATGCAATCTCATCCAACCCTTTCTTGCAGGTGCCTGCGGATATATCTCAGAGTCCTCGCCAATTGCTCCTTCTCGTGCTCGGGCAATTCGACGATGGAGGCGTAGTCCCTTCCAATGTTCTGAATTGCGATTGCGTCGGCGACCCTGCATCCCTTCGCAGTCAAACGAACCCGATGCGAGCGGCGATCCGCTGGATTACCGATTCGACTGATCAGCCCCATGCGCTGCAGGCGATCCAATCGTTTCGCTACGCCTGGTGGCGCAACGATGGACACTTTGGACAATTCAGTGGGTGTTGCCTGAAACGGCTCGCCTAAACGCCGGAGAGTACCCAGGATCATCGCCTCCCCCGATCTGAGACCATGCCTCTTTGCCGCACGGCTCAACAGCTCTCCCATGATGCGCGCCACCAGCAACAGTCGCGAAACGATCGCGATCGTCTTCGGATCGAGGGACGGCGAAAATCTCGCCCATATCTCGCTTGCGTCATCGAGATCATCGCGGGACTCATCTGCGATCTGAACGCGCGACAATGGCATTGGGTGGGCGCCTGTCTCCCGACTGCGCGGCGGGTCACTCGGCAGCGCGCCGCGCCGAGATCCGAGGTGCCGAATGTAAGCGACATAATCGGATATTGCCTCCAGCGAACCCGGAATCACCGCATAAATATTCCTCCTGCCGGATTTGGCTTTATGAATCAGTCCGCTGTCCTTGAGAATCTTCAGGTGTTGAGAGACGGCAGACCGCGTGACCGGCATTACTGCGGCAATGTTCCCCACCGATTGCGGCTTACGCGCCAGGCATTCCAGGATCGTATGGCGCACCGAATTGCCAAGCGCATCAAAAATCTGCGAATTCATCATCGTATTGCTGCTCCTCGGAAAACCGGCTCGAGGCCGGCCGCCTTCAGCCGGCCCGCATGTCGCGTTAGATTTATCTAACGTCTATCTTAGTGCTTCGCGCAGTTTTATCCAACAGGTGGAATCGTCGCAGATCCAAGTAATTGGCCCTGCGCGCGAGAGAATGCGTACCCACTCGGGTCATCGTATTGGCTCCCGCGGTCGCCTAGTGCTTACCATTTGCAATTATGCGGATGCGCGCCCACACTGTGTTTCGAGTCCACGTGATCTTTCGGTTTTGGAATCTCGGTCCAGCGTTTGTTTCAATGCCGCTGCTGCCGTGATCGAGGTGACGGATCTAACGCAATCACGCCGTTAGCGAATTTATTGGGCGGTCGATATGTTCATTGGCACGATTGAAATTTTGCCTGTCTACGATGGCCAGTTGATATTCGCTGCTCCTCCCGGCGTTCCCGCGAAGGACTCCCCTGAATTTGCTCCGCACCGCAACTACCTCACCGAAGACGGCCGATGGATCATGGATATTGGAGCGTTCGTCGTGCGCACCGAAAACCGAGTATTGCTGCTCGATGCGGGTGCGGGACCCGGGAGCGCGGAAGCGATCCGTCCACGACCCTTCACCACCGTCGAGGCTGCGGATCCAGCGCTCCTTGCGTACCACCGCCGCATGGGCCTTGACGGTGACGCCTTGGCACATGCCATGAGCTTGATCGGTCAAACCGAGTTTCGCACCGGCTCATTGGGGCGCAGCCTGTCGCGCCTGGGTATCTCACCGGAAGAGATCACGGACGTCGTTCTTTCTCATTTGCATTTCGACCACGTCGGCTGGGTCAGCAAAGATGGACTGCCCTATTTCCCCAATGCGACTTATCGGTGCGAAAGACGTGAGGCCGACTTTTTTCTGGGGCCTGCTCCTCACGATGAAACCCTCCCCCATCTGGCGTGGAACACCATGCCGGCCACAAAACGATTTGGCCCGGTAATGCACCGTTTGGAGCCGTGGGACGGAGACGCCACGATTGCCGAGGGCGTCAACGCATGCTTCTCTCCGGGACACACTCCGGGCAGTTGCATCTTCGTCCTTTCCTCAGGGACCGCGCGCGCGATGGTTCTCGGCGATGCCGTGCATTGTCCACTTGAACTGACGGACCCGGATTTTTCACTCATGACAGACATGGATCAAGCTTTGGCGGATCGCACGCGAGAGAGAATCAGGCGCGAGATCGAGGGTGGCGATGTTCTGGTCGGGGCACCTCACTTCCCTGAACTGCAGTTCGGTCGGATGTTGCCTGGAAGGGGCAAGCTAGGTTGGATGTTCAATACATAGTGCGGATACTGCACGTATCCGACACATCATTACAGATAGGCGTCCAGTGTCAGTTGGTTGTTGCCCTGATGCGCTGCAGAGACTCTTGAACTGACGATGCAATCAAACGACCGGCGCGGTCATAAATCAATCCACGTGAGATCCCCGTACCGCATGACGCTGAGGGACTGTCGGTGTCGTAAAGCAACCAATCATCGACACGAGCGTAGCGGTGGAACCAGAGACCATGATCCAGCGAGGCGAAGACTAGATTGGTGCTGGGAACCGGCGCAGTATGCGGAAGGAGCGCCGTGCCGCTCAACCAATAATCCGAAAGATAGGCAAGTATGAGCCGATGCACGTTCGGTTCTGCGACCGGTGCGGCGCTAGGTACACGAAACCAAACTTGACGCCGCGCCTGCGCCGAGGGAGCGAACATTTGCTCGGGTTGGACCGGCTTCAGTTCGATAGGAAAAGGATCTGCGACTCTTTGCATCACATATCGCGGTAACCTCGGGTCGCCCGAGAGCGCGATTTCAGCGAGATCATCGAGACCCTCCGGTGCCGGCACAACCGGTGGCGCAACCTGGTGGTCGAATCCATCTTCAGATACTCGAAACGAGCACTGCATGTGAAAAATCACCGAGTTAGACTGACGTGCGACGACTCGGCGGGTCGAGAAACTGGCGCCGTCGCGCATGCGTTCGACCTCAAAGAGTATCCGCTGCGCCGCGCGCCCGGCCCGCAGGAAATAGCCATGGAGCGAATGTATTTGTCGATCATCGACTGTCGCCTGAGCCGCTGCCAGTGCCTGGCTTAGAACCTGGCCGCCATATAGAACGGAGTTTACATTCGATTGATTGTAGTAATTGCGGAATAAATCGGTGCCCAGGCGTTCGAGGGTCAGCAACTTCGGCGCGTCCCGCCCATCCCAAACCCCCGGACGCGAAGCGTCGAAAGTCGGACCATCATTCATCGGTTGTTGAATTGCGGCGCACGCTTTTCCCAGAACGCCTCGCGCTTTTCGGCCGCATCCTCGGTCGACAGCGCCATCGCCGCTGCACGCGCCTCGAACTCGACCGCCGCTTCAAAGCTGGACGCCGATTGATTCAGCCATAGTGATTGCTTGGTGAGCGCGATGCCGAGCGGTACGTTTACGATAATACCCTTGGCAATCGCCAAGGCCTCATCGATCAGCTTGTCGTCGTCGACCGCGCGCAAGATCAAACCTATGCGCTCCGCCTCGTCAGCCAATATCGGGCGGGCAGTATAGAGCATCTCGGCTGCCCGTTGGCTGCCCACCGCGCGCGGCAGCAAATAGGAGAGACCAAGTTCCGTGCCGGTGGCCGCATTGTGAATCGTGTTGATGAACTTGGCCGATCGAGATGCGATCGCCATGTCCGAAGCAAGCGTGAGAGTGAGCCCTATCCCAGCGGTGACGCCGTTTATCGCTGCGATGATCGGCTGAGGCAGCGTCCGCATGACAACGGGTATGGTCCCAAGCGCCGTCATCGTCGCGCGGTTGGCATAGACTTTGCCTAGCTTCTCCCCCACCCAAGGTGAAGACCCCGCATTTTTCAGATCGTGGCCCGAGCAGAAACCACGCCCGCTACCTGTGAGCACGACAACCCGGACATCCGGATCCGCCCGAATCCCCTCGAAGATGGAGAGAAGGGTGTGGTACATCGCAAAAGTGAACGCATTGAGTGCCTCTGGCCGATTGAGCGTCAGCCGTCGAACGCCGGCTATCGGTTCATCGATCAGAATGTCGTCGGACACGTCAGCGCCCTCGCACCTTCACCATGCCGTCTCCAAAGGGTGCGTCTCGGTTGGCCAGAGCAACTTTGAGACCATGCTCAGCCATGTCTTGTTTGAATTGACTGCGGCGCGGCCCCTTGCAAAGATGCGCTCGAGCATCGTTCTCTGCCGCGAGACGTTGGATGGTTCGGAGACCCATGTGTTCAAGGGCCAGATTCACGATTCTCTTGTGCGCAGCCAGTAGCTCCGGATCGACTGCGGCCACCCGCCGGGCCAATGCCCACACTTCCTCATCGAGGCGATCTGCAGGAACAGCGTCAATCGCAAGACCAATCTTGACCGCGTCTGCCCCCGAGAGCTTGTCGCCTGTCATCAGCAGGCGCTTTGCCCATTGCGGGCCGCAATGATAAATCCACATGTGATTTGGCGGACTGCCATTGGCCCTGGTCGCTGGGAATCCGATCTTTGCATCCTCGGCAACGACAACCATGTCGCAACCCAGCGCAAGATCAGTCCCTCCGGCAAGACAATTGCCATGGATCTTGGCGATGACCGGCTTATGCAGGTCGAACATTACGGTTGAGAATTTTTGAGCACGTTCGAGCCCCCAAGCATCGTCATCGACGCTGTTGCCCGCGCTACGGTAACTCGGCGGTCCCCCCGGTGCTGTTGCGCGGGCCGAATCTTCGCCCTTGGGGCCCGAATAAGCGCTGACGAGATCGTACCCGGCACAGAAATCCTTGCCCGCGCCGGCGAGCAGGATGCAGTTCACATCAGTTCGATCGTCCGCCTCCAACATTCCGTCATGCAACTCCGACAATAGAGCATTGGACAAAGCGTTGCGCTTCTCCGGGCGATTGAGCGTGATGGTAGCGACGCCTTCGCTGACCTCGAAGAGGAGGTGCTCGGGCCGCTGGAGCCATTTGCCGCGATAATTTGTCATTGGGTGTTTTCTCTTCGAAGAACCGGGTGTGCACTGCAAAATCTCAATCTCCGCACGAGATTGCCGGCTGCTTGCCAACTGCTGATAGGATAAGGCTGATCGTATCTACATGCAACATGCACGTTAAGTATCGAAGCAAACTACACGAGCAGCACGTTAATGAGAAGTTGATGAACATAAATTCTCCGCCGAATCTACACTCCGACAGCATTGTCGCACCCTTCCGCCACATTTTCTTCCGCCGCATATGGACTGCAAGCTTACTGTCCAATTTCGGTTTGCTCATCCAGGGTGTCGGTGCCGCTTGGGCGATGACCGAACTCACCGGGCGGCCAAACTGGGTAGCGCTCGTCCAGAGTGCCCTCATGCTGCCGACCACGCTGCTATCGGTCGCGGCCGGGGCGGTTGCCGACATGTATGACCGTCGTCTGGTCGGACTCGCCGCTCTGTCGGTGTCATTCATCGCCGCCGCTGGCCTCTCGGCCGTGTCGGTGGCCGGAAAGCTCGAACCTTACGGTATTTTGATCTTCTGCTTCCTGATCGGCAGCGGCATGGCGATCTTTGGACCATCTTGGCAAGCTTCCGTCGCGGAACAAGTACCTATCAATGTATTGCCGGCTGCGGTCGCGCTCAATTCGATCAGTTACAACCTCGCGCGCAGTTTCGCCCCAGCAGTAGGCGGCCTAATAGTTGGTGTGGCAGGAGTCGCGGCCGCCTTCCTGACAAATGCTCTATTGTGTTTGCCTCTTTTGACCGCGCTCTTTTTTTGGCGCCGGGAACGCTCTGAAGCACGGCTCCCACCAGAGAGGATCGGGCGGGCGATGCTATCCGGAATACGATTCGTCATGCACTCTCCACCCATCCGGGCCGTTCTTTGCCGCACATTCTTGGTTGGTTTCGCCGGGAGTTCGGTATCGGCACTAATGCCATTCGTAGCACGCAATCTTCTGGGCGGCGCAGCACAAATCTACGGAGTGATGTTGGGTACCTTTGGAATCGGCGCCGTGCTGGGAGCGCTTTATGTGTCCGGGCTGCGTAGACTCTTCACGGCGGAGACAATCGGACGTGGGTGTGCGTGTGTGATGGGCGCAGCGCTCATTTGCGTAGCGTTCAGCCAGTCGGCGATCGCCACAGGCTCGGCCCTGGTCATTGCGGGTGCGGCATGGATGACGAGCCTTACCTCATTCAACATCACCATTCAGCTTGCGGCACCGCGTTGGGTTGCAGGTCGAGCCTTGGCAGCTTATCAAGCCTCCATTTCGGGTGGTGTCGCCATTGGGAGCTGGGTTTGGGGCAATGTGGCGGATGCCGTCGGTACCTCAATGGCAATGCTAGGCTCCGGGCTCTTAATGGCGGCATTCATATCGCTCGGCCGATGGCTGCGCATGCCTGCTTCGAGCCCTTCGGACACCGAGACTCAGGAGGCGCTGCTGGCAATTCCCGATGTCGCCTTACCGCTAACCGGTCGAAGCGGCCCAATAGTCGTAGAGATCGAATACCGTATCGATCCCATGTCGGCGCGGCGATTCTACAACGCGATGCTCGCGCTTCAGCTTGCGCGCCAACGCAATGGCGCCTATGGGTGGACGCTGTCACGTGACATTGCCGACCCGGAATTATGGATCGAGCGCTACCACTGCCCGACCTGGCATGACTACCTCCGCCAGCGCGAGCGCTTGACTGCAGCAGAGCGATTGCTCGAGCGTACTGCGACGGGCTTTCATTTTGGCGCCCAGCCTTTCCGTGTCCGAAGGCTCCTGGAAAGGCCATTTGGGTCAGTGCGCTGGAAGGAAAACACCCCGGATCCCTCAGCGAAAACGTTGCTACCGTCATCGCCGCCGGCGAGCGGGAAGTGAAGGCACCTAGGCGCATTCTGCGTCATCTCCTCAATGGCCCGTCGCGTTGAGCAGACGCTCGCGCGTGGCGCGGACTTCGACGAGCGGCTTCCGCCGGTAACTCGCGACTTCAGCGGCCGTGAAGCGCTTGAAAACGAGTTCTCGCGGCTCGTTGCTGAGATTCTCAATCATCCAGTTGAGTAGGTCGGCAAGCTCGGCGTTGGAAAGAGTTGACTGCGACGCGCCGGGCACCTGGACTAGAAACTGCCGTCCTGCGACGACCGCCGAGAATGGCAGCAGCGTCGCGCGAATCGAGGGAACCCGACCCGCGGCACCAGAACCATCAGGCGTATGGCAACCCATGCACTGAAGCATGTAGTTGACCGACGGCTCGAAGGCCGCAGCCATCTCGCAAAGCCATAGGCCGCCCATTCCGGCGAGCGCCGTATAGAGAACTCGTACGCTGATACGCCGCTTGGTCATGGATCCTTCGGGTCGGGCAGCCTACTTCGCCACCCCAACGATGCGCGACGTCGAACAATGATAGGCAATGTTGGCCGCGCTGCTGCCGGAGCACCAATCGTAGTCGTTAGATTGAAATGGGATGTACAGCGGCGTGTCCCCTTCATTGCGATTGCACAGGCAGCGGCCGCAGGCGCTCTTGCCGCAGCAATCGTTGTACGAGACCACGTACATCCGGCCGTCGTCCGGATTGTGACAGGTGCCGACCCAGGTGATCGCGGACATTTCCGTGCCGGGCGGACAACTGCTCGTCGAGCCGCCACAGCAGCCGCATAGAAAGCCGTCAATCCCGCAATGGCGCCAATATTCGCAAGCGTTTGGGTCATTCGCGTTCGGCGATTTGCCGTCCGGGGTGGGATTTTCGGCGGCCGAAGCACCTCGAGCGATGGGAAGCAGGGGCAGCACGGATGCACCCATCAACATCGATCCGAGCGAACCGAGAACGCTGCGCCGGGATGTGCGCCGCGCGATCGCCCGAGCCGACCCTTCAGTCAATGCGTCAAACCAACTCATGGATTGCCTCCGGACACATGATCACGCGGCCCGATGCCGGACTTCCAAATATTCCTGCAGGGACGCGACTCCGAGTTTTTTCGCCTCGAACAAGCTCTCAAGATGCTCCCGGGAGTTGATGATCCCACGTGTTAGAAGCACTCCCTGCTCATCGAGAAGCACCGCGTACGGCAGACGGTTGATTTGGTATGCCATCCCGAGAGCAGACGAAATGACATAAGGGAACGGGTCAAGGCCATGTTCCCGGCGAAACTCCGTATGCAAAGCACCCTCACCGTCGCTCGCCAGAATGATCTCGAGCCAGTCCCGTTCGTCCCGGCGACTCGACTTGAGCACAGGCAGCAGCGTCTTGCAGACCGGGCACGTCGGTGAAACGAACATGAGCAGCGTGCTCCTGCCCCCAACACCGGGCGCACCTATCGTGTGCGCCCGGCCATCCGCATCGCTCACGTCGACCAGCGGCGCCGCCTCGCCGACTTTGAGCCCCTTGGCCAGCAACAAGGCTCCGGCCGGTGCGATGCGAGCATGCAGAACGCCGATTTGCCGGGCAAGCGCCAGTACGACCAACGATAAAGCGCTCACCAACACCCAGAGCATCACTTGCGAAATCATGAACGCCGTCATGAGCGCCCCGTCGAGCCGAGACCACGCGTGGTTACCTGCCCGAAGAGTGCGTCGCACGACAGGTATAGGAAGCTCGCCGCCGTCACACCCCCCAAGATGGTCGCGGCGTCGGCAAACTCGAGACTTCGGGAGGCTTCGCGAGTCATCAGAAGGCACAGCATGCACGCCAGACACAGATTGCGGACCACCATCCAGGGCCCAATCGGAGTGCGCCGACCGAACCCGCCACAGCCGCAATCGAGGTCGTGACGACCTCGCGCAAGATTAATCGTGATCGCAGCCGAGTACATGAGCAGCAAGACCACGCCCGCCGCCGCGCCGACCGGCCGCGGCGCCGGCCATGGCAGCCCGAGACAGATGGCGAGTTCCATCAGGCCGAGAGCGGGGCCGGCGATTCGAATGAAGCCGGCGGGCAGCAATTGATACCGCGCCAGCGTTTGCGAGAATTCACCGACAGACCGCAGCTTGTGGGCGGCTGACGCACCGAACAACAGCATCGCACATGAGACGATCAATAGTGCGTACGCGGGATCTATCATTGGTGTCGGGCTCCTGCGCTCATGGCGTGACGAGCAGCGTCGGTGTCGTGCCGATGTGATCAATCGAGCGCAGGTGCTTCCCCGTGGCTGCATTGTATACGTCGAGCGTGGTGCTCTCATTGAAAGCGGCAAAAAGCAACGGTTTCGTGTCGCGCGTGACTTGGATGGACCCTGCGGTACTCTTCATGGCGAGGCGCTGAATGCGCACGTGGCGCGCCAGATCATAGACCCACACTTCCTTGCCGGGGTCCTTGTGCGTCTCGATGGGCCCTCGGTGCATGATCGAGTAAAGCCGGTTCAGGCCTGCGTGCACCGCAAGCTGCTGTGCGCCCCCCGGACGCCAGCCTTGCGCACCTTCCGTTGGTGCGAGCAGCGACCATGTTCCGGCGAGCTTCAACCCGCCTGGCGTGATGGCAATGGGATACATCGTTCCCCCAAACGAGACGAACAGCCAGGTCGCCCCAAGACGCACCGCTCTCTCCGTCACGGGATCGGTGCGGACATCGAACATCGGTTCCGTTCGCTGCCGGCTGGTTGCGTGGCCAGAATCGTCGAGGCGCACATCGAGCAGCGATCCATCGGCACAAATGCTGAAAAACGAACGCGGGCCTGTGGGATAAACCAGCCCACAGCCCGCCGTTTCGATCTCGCCGACGAACTTGCGTGCCTGCGTGTCAACGACCGTGACGGATTGGGCAGGAGTGAAGTTGTAGATCAGCAGAAAGCGATCGTCGTCGGTGACTTCGGCATTCGCCATCATGGGAAAATTCGACGACCGCTTGGGAGGGATGACGATCTCTTCCAGTGGCTTCAGATGGGCCGCATCGTAGACAGTCACGACGTCGGTGCGCACGCCGCGAGTACCGCGCGAAAAATATATCTCCGGCGAGAAAATAATGCTGCCGCCTCGTACCAAGACGATGCGCTCGAAACTAAAACCGGTACTGCCGAGCAACCCGAGGAACCGGCCGCTGTCGCCGTCCACCAGCAGTGCTTGTCCGGAAGCCATATGGGTGAAAACTATGTCGTTCACCCACACCCAATGGGGCGATGGCGTGCCCGGCAATGACTGCACGAGATTCGGCTGATCGGGCGCCAAGGGCGCCGGATCCGGCGACACGGGAGCACCAAAGACGCGCGCCTCCAGTACCCACAGCAATACGAGCGCAATGCCCCGCCGATTCATAGTTTGATCCAGGTGGTCTTGAGCTGCATATACTTGTCGAGTGCGTGGAGCGACTCAGCGACCCCAGCGGTAGGTAATTGTTGCACCGTAAACGCGTGGCGGTCCGTAGACACTGACGACGTTGCCGAAGAGCCCGGCGACATCCAAGTTATAGATCCGATAGTATTTGTTGGCCGCGTTTCTCACGAAGGCGGACACCTCCCAGCGATCGTCCGCGGTGCGGAATCCAAGGCGTGCGTTCGTGACCGCGTACGAGCCCTGCACATCGGATTGCGAGTTCTCGAGCTCCAGGTACTGCATGCTGTCCCACTTGCCATCCACCTGCGCCGACATCGTGCCGCCGAACATCGGCCACTCGTAGTGGGCCGCGGCGTTGAAGCTCCAACGCGGCGCCTGAGGCAATTGAGCGCTCGCGGTTCCCCCCGCGGCCAACGGAATGTTCGGGACGAACGACTCCAGGTGCGACACCCCCAATTGCAGGTTCAGCCTCTGCAGGGGCACCAGCGTCAACTCCAGCTCTCCGCCTTTGTCCTTCGCATCCACGTTCCGGACCACGGTGTTCGTCCCGTAGAGGAAGAATCCCTGATAGTCCTTGTAGTCGTAATAGAACAGCGAGCCGTTGAGGCGGGCGCGTTGCTCCCAGAAGGTCGTCTTGAATCCCAACTCGTAGTCGGTGAGCTTTTCGGGCGCGTACGGCAGGTTCTCCGGGCTGACAAATCCGGAAGTGTCGGCGGACCAGCCCCCGCCTTTCGCGCCGCGGTTGACGCTGGCATACAGCAGCGTGTCCTTCATCGGTTTGTAGTCGATCTCGGCCTTGCCGGTCACGAGGTTGAACGCGCGGGCGGCGGCTGGGTAGGCCGGCGCGACGTAGTGAAGTGTCTGTGGACACAGCAGGCAGTCGTACAGATAGTCGAAACTCTTGTCATCGTAGGTGTAGCGGGCGCCGGCAAGCGCGGTCCAGCGATCTGTCAGATCGTATTCGAGCTGCGCAAAAGCGGCCGGGGACTTATCCCTGAGTGTGAAGCGCGCGTCGGCGTCGCCAAACAGGTATGCAGGCGAAGTCGCCGGTGACTCCTGGGTGCTGCGGTAGTTGATGAAGTAGACGCCGGTCAGCCAGCGCAGCGCCCCGCTGCCGCCGTTCAAGCGCAGCTCCTGAGAGAATTGCTGGAAGTGGTAGAAGACATCGAAGTTGAAGACGAAATTGGGAGACCCGTCGGAATCCTCGCCGTAGCGCTTCTGCACGCGCAGATAATCGCTCACGGAAGCGAGCGTGAATGCATCCGTCCGCCACTCGCCGTGCACGGTCGCGCCCCACACCGTACGGTTGAAAATTCCGCGCCGGTCCTGCGACTGATCGAATGGGTTGCTGCTCGGGTTCGTATAGCCCGAGAAGTCAGGCTGGCCGGGAGTCAACACGGCGCGACCGGTCGCATCGGGCCGCGCGGACAACCAAGTGTAGTCGCCTGCAGTCTCGTGATCGTTGTTCACGCCGTGCAGCTTCACCAGAATTTCGCTGTTGTCCGAGGTCTTGATGCGGAACTGCAGCCGTGCCGCGACCTGGTTCTGGTCTTCCACAGGATGGCCGAGGGAATTCTCGATGTAGCCTTCGTGGTAGTCGGTGGCGAACGACAAGCGCGCGGAAACCGACTCACTCAGGGGTAGGTTCACGGCACCTTCGCTGTCGAGCGCGCCGTAGTTGCCGCGCGTGAAACCGAAGTAGCCGCCCGACTCGTCGCTGGGCTTGTTGCTGATGTAGTGGATCAAACCCCCTGTGGCGTTACGACCGAACAACGTACCCTGGGGCCCTCGCAGGACCTCCACCCGTTGCAGGTCGAACATCGAGCCGGCGAGAGCCCCGGTGGAGGCGACGTACGCCTCGTCGTCATACACGGCCACCGGCGCTTCCTGGTGGTCACTGAAGTCATTTTGCGATACGCCGCGCAGGTTATAGACCGTGACCGTGGATCCGTACTGGTTGAACTGCAAGCCAGGCACCTGCTCGGCAATGTCCGTTACATTGTGTAAGCCGAGTCGCTGTAGGCCGGCGGATTCGAACGCCGTGACGGATGTGCCGACATCCTGCAGATTCTGCTCGCGTTTCTGTGCAGTGACGGTGATCTCTTCGAGCTTGTCGCCCGTAGACGGGTCCTGTGTTGATGCCTCGCCGGCCCTAACTGCACTGACACCGGCCAACAGGATTGACAGCACCAGCACGTGAGTGGTGAGCCAATCGGGAAACTTCGCTCGCAGCATTCGATCTCCCTCCCAGCCTTACGGAAACGCCGGGTGGGATATTTCGCCCGCGCCGTCGAAGCTTCCGCTGCATGAGTATTTTTGAAATGAGTCCGAAACCTATCCACGGCATGCGCTAAAGTCTAATGAAAGGTTGTTATTTCTCCCATCTAGCCGTTTTATCCGGCCGCCGCATTGCCCTGTTCAAATGGCGGGCGACGGGAGAATTCAGGGATGCCATCGAAAGAATGACGTGTCCCCGACATTCGATTAACGTATGGTCCGTAGGCTCTCACGGAGGCACCGATGGAATTGCGGCAGCTTGAAGCGTTGCGAACGATCGTGGCTACGGGCAGCTTTGCTGCCGCCGCAGAACGCCTGCGGCTCACCCAGCCGGCACTCAGTCATCAAATCAAAAATCTCGAAGACGAACTCGGCGCTACACTGCTGATTCGGGCACGGCCAAAGGTATACGCGTCGCCGGCGGGCGAACTCGTGCTATCCGCGGCTGATCGTATCTTCACCGAAGTCGGAATGATCCGTGAGCACTTTCCCAAGAGCGGGAGCGACAAAGTCGCCAGCACGATTCGCATCGCGGCGACAAACCTGGGTATCGTCTACATATTTGGCGACCTCTGCGAGGCATTCCTCGCTCGCAACCCGCGCATTGAATTGATTTTTCGGGCGACCGAAACGTCTGAGGAGGCCCTTCGCCGAGTTCTTGATGGGTCGGCGGATGTGGCGTTCGGACCCTTGCCCCATGAGCATTCCCAATTGACGGCGGTAAAGCTCGGGGTGGCTGAGCACGCATTTGTGGTGGGACCCGCTCATCCCCTGGCCGCCAGCAAGGTTGTCACCCTGACGCAACTCAAGCAGTGGCCTTTGGTGCGCTTTCAGCCGGGCAGCGGTAGCCGGGAGGTGGCAGATGTCGTCTTCGCCGGGATCGGCTATCCGCCGATCATGATGGAATCGAATGATGCCGAATTCATCAAGAAAGTCGTCGGTCTTGGCAGCGGCGTTGCCCTCATGCCGGCTTTCGCCATGCAAAGAGAGCTGCGGACCGGAAAATTGAAGCTGCTCAAGCTCGACCACGAATCATTAAACGTGGAATTTGGTCTTTCGCATCGAAGTAATGTGCAACGTAAATCGATCGAGCTGTTGAAAACCCTGTGCGTCGAGATGCGCGGCCCAACGCTTCGCCGGATCACGGTGACAAGCAGGAACGCACATCCATTTCGCTGACGCAGCGTGCCGCTCGATAATTATGCTAGATACATTGTAGAAAAACATTTCATTGGACGGTCCGCGGCGTCACCACTAGCATCGCCATGCCGGCCTGGATTAAATGCGCCGGCGGGGCAATCGCGGAGTCCAAGATCCCTTCCGCAATAGGATGTCAATGGCTGCAGCCTCTGTTTCGACTGACCCGCCCTCGAGCGCAATCATGCTGCGCAATGGCGGCTTCGCGACGCTCATTGTACTCACCCTGACCTGGGCGATCTGTGCCGCATTCAAACCGCATGTGCTGACGACTTGGGTCGGATTCTCCTTCATGGCGGCGACGCCGGCGCAAATCATCCTCGCACTCTTGTGGAAGACGAACCACCCGCCGGCGATCGCACGGCTCTCGCAACCCAGAAAAGGGATCCTCTTGACTGCGGCCACAGTGCTTACGGCCTGCGTGATTGGTCCGTTGCTGTTCTACCTCGGTGGTGGAGGTGTCGGGCCACCGACGCCAATGCTACTGATGTTCACAATGACGACGATCATCGCAACGATGTGGTTGGTTTCCGTGTGGAGCTGCTGGCCCGTGTCGATGCTCACGTCAAATCGTACCGCGCTTGGAGTCGTCACATTGGTCGCTGCCTACGCGGTCGCGTTCCTGGTGTTCAACCTGCTGTTTGACTTCTCGTTCCTGGCGCACACACCGCTTTATGTCGCAAGCCTCGATCCAAAAGGTCGGCTCGATGCCTGGGTCGCGCTGTCATTCCTGGTGACCACCGTCGCGGTCATTGTGGTCGCCAGTGCGTTTGATTTCTGGCCGGTCAGCGCGTTGATACGCTCGCGCCGACAACCCGCATTCGGGCTGGCCAGCACGATTCTAATCTTGGCTGCGAGTATTCTGCTGTACTTGTCTTTCACGCGATTGGTCGGGTTCGACCCGGTTCAACATCTGGTACGGGTGGCTGTTTCGTTGATCTACGGAATTTTTCTCGTCCAGATCATGATGCGGCACCAACTGTTTGCCGGGTGGCGTCAGCCGCTGCGCGGCGTCGCGCTGACCGCAATCGCGGGCCTCCTGGCCCTACTGATGTACAGCCTCTACGCAATCAGCGCGTCAGTTATCTCGGCGCGAACCGTGCCGGCCGGGCCTCCGGCTTACGAACTGGAGATTTGGGTCGCAAACGCGATGCTTGGCATCACGTTTCCGCTGATGATTGTGGTCGCCGATTTTTTCGAGTTGTGGCCTCTGAATCGGCCGCCTAACCTGAATCACCGTGCCCCCGGCGACTGATAAAAGCACCGGTCCTCGCGCCCCATACTTCCAGCTATCCGTCGGCCTTCGTATACAGTGATGCTCTTGGCTTTGCAAAGACACGATGTAGCATCGGCTCGAATTCTTCGAGGGTCATGGATTCGTAGTGGGGGTTGAACGCGGCGCAGTCGTACTTCAGGCAGAAGTCCTCGAGATCTCCCCACCAGGGGTGGCTACGCAAGTCGTCGCGCTTGTTGCGGTCGGTACCCAGATACTGAAACCAATAGTAGCCGGTGTAGACTCCATGGTTTAGCACAATCCAGTAATTCTTCTCGGAGACGAACGGCTTGAGAATCGTTGCCGCGAACTCGGCGTGGTTGAACGACGCGAGCGTATCGCCGATATCATGGATCAACGCACAGACGACATATTCTTCATCGCGGCCATCGCGCAATGCAAGTGTGGCGGTCTGCAAACAATGCTGCAGGCGGTCGACCGGATTGCCGCCATGTTCACCCTCCAGCAGTCGAAGATGTGCGAGGACGCGATTGGACAGCGCCCTCGCCCAAGGTCTGTAATTGCTGAGGATCAGGCGCCAATCCTCGCGCGTTGCGTCCTCCAGTCGGGTGAAATAGGCGCGCTTGCCGATTAGTTCGTCGGAAAGCTCGAGTTCATCGCTGCCTGTGTTCTTGGTCTCGGCCATCGCTCGCTCCTCCGACAGTTGAGCGGCGCGGAGCGCCGCTGGGATCTAATGGCCCGCCGGCGCCGTCGCGAGTGCCGGGTAATCAGTGTAGCCCTTTTCCCCACGGCCGTAGAACGTGGTGAAGTCGAACGGATTCAACGGGGCACCGTCGGCGAAACGGCGCGGCAAATCGGGATTGGCGAGAAAGAGCTTTCCGAATGAAACAAGGTCGGTGGTTCCGGCAGCTATGGCCGCATTGCCGGTCGCCTGAGTGTAGCCGACATTAGTGATCACCGCCTGTTGGAATATCTCGCGGAACAGCTTGGTAGTGTCACGGATTTGGACCGTGCCTGTCGCAATATCGGCAGCGTCAGGCTCCATTACATGCAGATAGCCGACTTTCAGGGCGTTGAGCGCGCGGACTAGATAGCTGAAAGTTGCCGCTGCATCCGAATCGATCATCCCATAGACTCGCGTCGACGGCGCTATCTTGATCCCGACGCGGTCCGCGCCCCAGACATCGACCAAAGCCTCCATCACTTCCAACGCGAAGCGACAGCGATTGGCAACGGAGCCGCCGTAGCGATCGCCGCGTTGATTGGCCCCATCTTGCAGGAACTCATCCACCAGATAGCCATAACACCCATGCAATTCGACACCGTCAAACCCCGCCACCAACGCGTGGCCCGCCGCCTTGCGGAAATCATCGACGATGGTTGTGATCTCATGAAGCTCGAGCGCGCGTGGCGCCTCGAAATCCAGTTCTCCGCCGGGCCATCTAAACTTACCCGCTGCGGGCAATGCCGACGGAGCCACCGGAAGGTCACCGTTGCGAATACGAACGTGTGAGACGCGACCGCAATGCCACAGTTGAAGAAAGATTCGCCCACCCGCTTCGTGCACTGATGAGACGACTTGGCGCCAGCCGGCGACGTGCGCCGCACTGTATATCCCCGGGCCATTCACGATGCCGTGCGCCTGCTCGGATATCTTGGTGCATTCGGTAATGATGAGTCCGGCTGAGGCACGTTGCCCATAGTAAGTGGCGGTCAACGATGGCGGGGTACCGTCGGCATCGGCCCGTGTGCGGGTCATGGGGGCCATGACCATTCGATTGGGGGCGCTGAGGCGGCCGCGCTTGAAGGGGGATAACAAAGGGTCAGACATCATGCACACCGTCCTACATAGATTAGTCCGCATCACACGTTCCCAAACATTAGAGCGTTGCGGGGAGGCAGAATCAAATGAAAGGTCCTCATCGTGACCATTTGTTTCTTTTATCGAGTGCTCGTCGCGACATAACCGGCTCACCGGCCGAACAGCCTTCACTTGTAATCTCGCCTATAAGATCTTTTCATTCGCCGCCGACTTTCGGTTCGAGCTAGTCTTTGTGGTACTTCCAAATCAAGCAGTGGATGGCCGCCGGCATGTTTGAATTCTTTCCAGGCAATTATCGGTGGTCATACAACACGCTGCTCGCATTCGCCGCCGGCGCGCAACTTGGCGATGTGGGCCTCATTGTCCAGCGCCTGCGAACTGTCGTCGGCGACGATGAAGCCTGGCATCGGGAATGGTCGTGGCTCGCCGCCGCACTGTCGCGCCGCGCGGAGAACGGTTCCCGAGAAACAGCGAGCGAAAACCTATTTCTCTCGAGCCTGTACTACACCATCGGTGAGCACTTTATCTCACCAGCCGATTCCAGGCGCCTGGCCGCGTACGGCCATGTGCTCAAGACCTTCGAGCGTGCGCGTGAGTTGGCGCCTTATGCGTTGGAGCGTGTTCTCGTGCCGTATGAGGGCACGACACTGCCGGCCTATTTCATGCCGGTCAACGAGGAAGCCACGCCTCATCCCACCCTGATTTTCATTTGCGGGCTCGATACGACCAAGGAGCTGTGGTTCTTGAGAGCGCGGCAGCAATTTGCGCAACGAGGGTTCAACTGCCTCTTTATCGACACGCCGGGTATCGGCGAGGCGCTCCGCTATCAGAAACTCTATACGCGATATGATTATGAGCGCCCGATATCTGCCGCCATCGATTACCTCATCTCGCGGCGGGAGGTCGACCCCGATCGCATCGGCATCGTCGGCAGCAGCCTTGGCGGCTACTACATCTCGCGAGCGGCGGCCTTCGAGAAGCGGCTCAAAGCGGCCGTGGCGTGGGGTGCAATCTACGACTACTTCGGCGTTTGGGAACGACGCATGGCCGGCGCCGGCACGGCCGCAGCGCCCACATTTCAGCTCATGTTTATCACCGGTACCAAGAGCATGCAAGACGCGATTTGCCGGATTGAGAATTTTCGCGTGGCGATGTTTGCCGACCGCATTTCGTGTCCGTTTCTCATCGTACACGGAGCCGAGGATCAGCAGATTCCCATGTCCGATGCACAATCCATGTTCGACGCGATCGGCTCGCGGGACAAGGAGATAAGGGTATTTTCGGGAGAAGACGGCGGTTCCGCGCATACGCAGTTCGACAATCACCTGCCGGCCTTACAGTTCGTCGCGGATTGGATGCAAAAGAAGCTGGTTTAGCGCGACCTGGAGATGACAATGGCGCCGGGACCCACCGCGGCAATCATCAACAAGCCACCGATGATGGCGAGATTCTTTAGAACGTGAATGAGCTTATCGCGATCTAAAATGCGGCGGTAGTAGATGAACGTCGCTGCCAGCGTGAAGGCGATGAGCTCCAGCGCTCCCCAGAGTGTTGCGTAGCCCAGGATCAGCGACAAGCCGCCGGTGAGTTCGATCAGAATCGCGCAGCCCAGGAAGAACGGCGTGCAGACCATGCCGTGCGCCGCCATCTCCTGCTCCAACCCTTGGCGATATTTCATTTGTCGAAACGCTGACAGGAGGAAGATCAGCGCCAGGAGAATTCGCGCAATGAGAATGGCAATGGAGTTCATTCATATGCTCTCAAGCGCAGCTCCGAGCGAGGCGCCTTTTAGACACGCACAGTAACATTGGAGAGAACACGAGTCATCGCCGGCCGGCAATTACATTAGCCGCTTGAATACTCGGATGCGGACGTTTCATTTGACCTCGCCTCTACGGAATGTGATTGTGTATGTCGTTCTTACCGTAGTGGACAGTGCAGCGAACGTTTTCAGATCCCAAGTGTGCGAGAGGACAGAATGGGCAAGATCGTGAAGGAGTTTGTGACTTACTGGGGACCGTCGCTGAACGATTGGGGCGACGGTACTGAACAACGCTTCGTCATCGAGCGCGACGAGAGCCTTCTAAAGAAAGGAGTCTCGGATGGAGGCCGCAAAATGGAGAAGGTCTCTCTGAACGAGATCTTCACCGAAGGCGTTGTCACCGGCATCGATATGGAAAATGGATATCTGCCGCTGGTGCTATATGCCAACGAGGATATTATTATCGAGGTGGCGAATTGCGACCGCGAACAGGGCGGTTGGCATCGCAATATGGGGGCGGACGAGTGGGTGTTTCAGTACCAGGGCGCACGGACACTTGAGAGCGAGACCGGACCGATTACCCTGAATCAAGGCGAAATGTCGGTCATCCCTCGGGGCGTGGCGCATCAGAACGTCGGTCACGGCCCCAATATCGAGATAACGATTTATTGCCGCAAACCGCTGAAGCGGATGGCGCCGAAGGATGCAGAGCAGGCCCGTGCTCGCATGAAAATCAAGGACGGTAGGCCGGTTCTTGCCCCCGTGACACTCGATTCCAAGAATGATGAATGAACCAATAGTTAATTCGAATTTGGAGGCTCCATCACAATGACGCGTTCTAAGAATACCCCGCCGAACGGAGCAGCGATCCGCAACGCCCTGGGCCATCCCGTCATCGACAGTGACGCCCACGTCGTCGAGTGCGAGTTTGCACTGGTCGACACCTTGAAGGAGGTGGCAGGTGCCAAAATCGCGGGCCGGTTTGATGAGGCGCTGCGCACCTATGCCATGCAGCGCTGGTATCACGCCGATGAACCGACGCGACGCCAACAGCGCGTTGGCCGCCCGTCGTTCTGGCACATTCCAGCCAATACGCTCGACCGTGCGACCGCGATGCTTCCCGGCCTGATGCGCAAGCGACTCGATGAGTTCGGCATCGATTTTGCGGTGGTGTATACAACGCTCGGCCTTTCCTTCATCCATATGGCCGACGACGAAATGCGTCGCGCCCTGTGTCGAGCGATCAATAAACTGAACGCGGACACGTTTCGCGAGCATCGGACACGGCTCACGCCTGCGGCGCTGATTCCGATGCGGACACCGCAGGAAGCGATTGAAGAGATCGACTACGCGGTCAAGACGCTCGGCATGAAAGCCATCACGGTTTCCGGCCATGAATGGCGCACATACCCCAAGGTACTCGCCGATGCCCCGGACCTGGCCCGATATGCGCGCTATATTGACTACCTAGTGCTCGACAGTGAGTATGACTACGACCCGGTCTGGCGCAAATGTATAGAGCACGGCGTAGTCCCCACGTCTCACGTGGGCACTTACGGCGGCCCGACGCACGGCTCGATCAGCAACTATACCTTCAATCACGCAGGCCACTTTGCCGCGGGCGCGGACATGTTTTGCCGCGCCCTCCTCCTCGGGGGAGTGCCCAAGCGCTTCCCGGCGCTCAAATTTGCCTTTCTTGAAGGCGGCGTGGGCTGGGCCTCGATGCTTTACAACTCTTTGGTTGAACGCTGGGAGAAGCGCAACGGCAAGGAGATTCTGCGCTCTCTCGATCCCGCACGCGTCGATCGGCAGCAAATGGCCGCATTATTCCGCGAGTATGGCGGCAGCATCTTGGCTGCGAAGGCCGATGCGATCGCCAAGGAGGAGGGATCCATGCTGGAACCGCCCGAGGACCGCTCCAAGATCGACGATTTTGCGGCCTGTGGTGTCACGACCCGTGAGCAACTTCGCGATCAATTCGTGAACAATTTCTACTTCGGCTGTGAGGGCGAAGATCGCATGACCGCGATGGCCTTCGACCGCAGGTTCAATCACATGCATATCCAGCTAAATGCCATGTTCAGCTCCGACCTTGGACATTGGGATGTCCCGAGTATGGCCGAGGTGATGGAGGAGACCTACGAACTCGTCGAGCACGAAATTGTCGAGAAGGCCGATTTTCGTAAATTTGTCTTCAGCAACGCGGCGCGGATGTACACCTCCATGAATCCCGACTTCTTCAAGGGCACGGTCGTCGAAGAAGCGGTGGCCAAGGAGACGGGCCGCGTCGGTGAAACGGTTTGACGGTAGTGCCGACTGGTTGCAACGGAGCTAGTACTGTGTCGGAAGCTCAGGATTCGAAGCATCGTGAAACGGCGGTACTCACCGCCATGATCGGCCGTGTCTCTCCCCTTCGCGTTATTGAGCCTGGTCCGGCGAACGCCGATCTCGACCAGATTCTCGCGGCGGGAGTGCGGGCGCCAGACCACGGACGGCTGCGGCCTTGGCGCTTCCTACTCATCCGGGGCGATGCTCGTCACCGGTTCGGTGATGTCTTGGCGGAGTCGCTCAGGCGACGTAAACAAGATGTGAGCGACAGCGTCCTGCAAGCAGAACATGACAAGGCGTTGCGAGCCCCGCTCATTATCGTCGTGGCGGCCACAGTACGCAGCAACACCAAAGTGCCAGCGGTTGAGCAGATCGTGTCGGCAGGCGCCGCGGCACAGAACATGCTCGTGGCCGCGCATGCCCTCGGATTTGGCGGATTCTGGCGGACCGGCGATGCTGCCTATGATGATCACATCAAACAGTCTTTGGGAATGAGCCCGATCGACGAGATTGTCGGTTTTCTGTATTTCGGACGCACCGAAACACCGGGGCGGCCCAAGGCGGCAGACCCCTTAGGCGTAGTGGAGGAGTGGACCGGCCTACCGGCTGGGCCCGCTTAGGAAGCAAATGCCTGCATACATGGTTGCGCAATATCGGAGCGCGAAGGAATACGCTGCTTACCGGACCGCGGTGGCCGAGTTGAATCGGAAGTACGGCGCCCGCATCCTCACGCAATCGGGAACCGCGCGATGCATCGAAGGTGAATGGAACCATGATTCGATGGTGATCATTGAATTCGCGTCCCTGACGGTCGCGCAACAGTTCTACCAATCGGAGGAATACGCGGCGGTCAAGGCGCTCCGTCAGGGCGCGCCTCCGATATCGATTGTGGTCGTCGACGGTGTGCCCGGCGAGTAACGGTCGCTGGGGGCACCGGTGACGATTCAAGGGAAGCTCGATGTACTACGATCCACGCTTGAACAATCACAATCTGCCGCGCGATCCGTTCCTGGCAACCGTTGTTCCGAGGCCGATCGGCTGGATTTCGACGATCGGCGTCAACGGCATCGTCAACCTCGCTCCCTACAGCTGCTTCAATGCGGTCTCAACCCAGCCGCCACCGTTCGTGATGTTTGCGAGCTACGGCCGGAAGGACTCTCTGCGCAATGCCGAAGCGACCGGGGAATTCGTGGCTAGCATGGCGACCTTCGAGCTTAGAAACGAGGTCAACGCGACATCCGCGGTCGTCGGTCCAGAGGTGAGTGAAGTCGATCTGGCGCGGCTGGAGATGACGCCGTCGATTGCCGTCAGGCCCCCGCGCGTCAAGCGCTCGCCGATTGCGCATGAGTGCAAATACATCAAGACGGTGACCTTGGAAGACACCGAAGGACAGCGGCAGGCGGGCGCCATCGTCATTGGCCAGGTGGTGGGCATCTATATCGATGACGCTATTCTGGTCGACGGCTTGGTTGAAGTCGGCAAAGTGCGGCCAATCGCGCGGCTTGGCTACATGGACTACACCTTCGTTGAGAAGACATTTCGGATGGTGCGTCCGCAGGGAGGGCCGTCTTAAAACCGTTCAACCGGACGAGGCCGCCCAGCGGGCGGAGATGCGGGTCGGAACGAAGGCTTTAGACGAAGATCATGGATCGGGGCTTGCGGTCAGTCAACGTGGGTCACTGCCCGCCGGCATTTCAACAACATCGGGGGATGCGAACATGAAATCCGCGATCGTCAATTTGCAAACTATTCTCACCGGCGATTGGCGCGACCCCATCGCCAAGGGCGACAGCATCTTGATGGCCGACGGCAAGATCACATCGGTCGGCACCGTATCGGCCGACGCGGTTGCAGCTTGCGACGTCGTCATCGACGCCGATAAAGCTACCGCCGTGCCCGGTTTCATCGACTCCCAAGTACATCTCACCTTTGGTGACTACACGCCACGGCAAAAGACGGTGGGCTTTCTCGACAGTTACGTGCATGGTGGCACGACTACCTCGATCAGCGCGTCCGAAGTCCACGTGCCGGGCCGGCCCAAGGACCCGGCGGGCGTAAAGGCTCTCGCCGTCGCAGCCTTTAAATGTTTCGAGCACTTCCGCCCCGGCGGCATGCGCGTTTACGGAGGCTCGGTGATTCTCGAACCGGGCCTGGTCGAGGCCGATTTCGAGGAAATCGCTGCCAATGGTGTATGGCTTGCCAAGGCCGGATTCGGCGCAGTCAAGACGCCTTTCGATTATGTGCCGATGATCGCCTGGGCCAAGAAGCACGGCATGATTACCACGGTCCACACCGGCGGCTCCTCGATCCCCGGCTCTTCCGGGATCTGGGCCGACCATCTCCTGGCGATGCAACCGCATGTCTCCTTCCATGTGAACGGGGGTCCGGTGGCTATGCCCGACGCTGACTTTCCGCGCATGGTTCACGAATCCCAGATCGCATTGCAGGTATGCACGGCGGGGAATTTGCGCACCACCTTGCTGTTGGGCGACATGATCCGCAAAGCCGACCAGTTCGATCGTTTTCTGATCGCCACCGATACCCCGACCGGCAGCGGCATCATGCCGCTCGGCATGATGTACACCATCACGCACTTGGCGAGCCTCACCGACATGCCGATTGAATGGGCGATCGCGGCGGCGACTGGAAACAATGCCAAGGTCTACCGCTTGAACTCGGGCTTTCTGCGCGTCGGCTGCGACGCCGATGTGTTGGTGCTCGATGCCTGTGTCGGCGGCTCAAAGTCGACGGCGCTCGATGCACTGCGAAACGGCGACATCGCGGCGGTGGGTGCCGTGGTTACCGATGGGGTGCCGCGCTTCGTCGGCCGCAGCCGCAACACACCGGCACCGATGAAACGGGTCCGGGTGTCGCAAAACCGCGTACCGCAAGATTTCGCGCTGGTTGCCCACTGAACGAAGGTAGGATGAGGATGAAGAAAGCCAATTTTCACGGCTATCACATACGCAAGATGGCTACCCTGGTGGAGGATACGCTGGCCAATGAGAGCGGCCAGCTCGCGGATGGCGAGATGCTGCGCAAGACGGTGTTGGCCGCGGTCGTGCAAAATCCCTATGCCGGGCGATTCAGCCGCAGCCTTGGTCGTCTGGTCAAGAATTCAGACAAGCTCGGCCAAGAATTCGGCCGCAGGCTGACTGAGCTGGCCGGCGGAGGGAAGATTGTGAGTTACGGCAAGGCCTGCCTGGTGGGTATCGCCGGCGAATATGAGCACGGCAACGCGCTGCTCACCACGCGATTCGCGGATCCGGTGCGCGATGCAGTGGGGGGCGGCAAGGCCTGGGTTCCTTCAACCGGGAAGCTCGGTGGACCGGGGACGATGATCGATATTCCGTTGGCGCACAAAGACGCTCTGTATGTGCGCTCCCACTACGACACCATCACCGTGTCGCTTGCCGATGCGCCGGCGCCGGACGAAATCATGGTGCTGTTCGCCTTGGCCACTCGCGGCCGTCTCCATGCGCGGCTGGGTGGATTACGCGCGAGTGATGTCAAAGGAAAAAATGGCCTAAGCTGATTAAAATGTGTATTGCGCGGACACTCCATACATGCGGGGCGGCGCCGCGTAATCCGCTAGATAGCCGAGTGGAGGTACAGGGAGTGTCGACAGCTGCGTAGCGATGGCTTTATTGAATAGGTTGTCGCCATACACCTTCAGCATGATCCGGTCATTGCTTGACCTCCACGAGACCGACGCATTGGTCAGATTGTAGGCTCGCTGCCTTAGATAGTTATCCGGTTCTTGGAAGTATCCACTGCTATAGCTATTGGCGGCATTTATGTCGAGAGATCCCACCGGTAACGGAATACGATAATCAAGCCGAAGAGTGGCTGTGGCATTCGGCGCGTTGTTCAGCGTGTTGCCCGCCGCGCTTGCGTAATACAGCAGTGCCCCCCCCTCCGACAACAGGAGTACTGAAGGGCGCGGACGGGAAGTCCGTATAGCGCGCGTGCAACCACTCCACTCCGGCGCTGACCCCAAAATTGCTGGTCACCTGTGCCTCAATGTCGAGGTCGATACCGTAAATCTTCGCTTTCGCACCATTGTATATGAGCGATGTCGTGGTGTATTTTGCGACCTGCACATTCTTATAGTCATAATAGAAGGCAGCTGCGTTTGCGCGAAGGCGGTGCCCCAACCATTCGGTCTTGGACCCAATCTCGTACGCATCAAGCGTTTCGGGAGTATATGGCGGAAGCGTTTCGGCGGGACATGGATACGCTGTTACGGCCAGGCCTGCCGAAATTCGACGTCGATGAAGCCACCGAACTCGATCTGTAACCAATTGCTTATTATAGATTCTTATCCATACTGAATTTGAAATGCCCCCAAAAATGCCACCCTCCGCAAGCGGATGTGTCCGAATTGCGGTGGATCTCTGTTCAGGACGTGGGAGTCGCAGCGTGGAAGAATGCCGATGCGCCGGGCAGAAAGATGGTCCTCGACAGCTAGTTACCGAATGTGACGGTCCGCGTAATGAACCACGCGCAGCCGATCGCCAGCAGCGCGGCGCTCGCGACCACCGCCGGGGTACCGGAACGCTCGAACGGCGGGCACAGCCGCCCGGCAATTCGAAATAACATCACGGCCAGCCCCACCGCCGTTAGCTGACCGATCTCCACGCCGATGTTGAACCCAACCAGGGTCGACGCCAACATATTCCGTGGCAAATTAAGGTCCTGCAACGCGCTCGCAAATCCAAGCCCGTGAATCAAGCCGAAGCCCAGCGCCATCGCGAAACGCGCTCTGATCGACGTGTTTACCGCCATCGAACCGCTCAGCCATACGAAACTGGCCGCCGTCAAAGCAATCGAGGCCACCAATGCCGCAGGCATGTCCGGTCTCGCCATGGCGGGGATGAGCAGCACCGAGCAGATCATCAGCGCGGCAACCAGGGCCGCGACGCGCCCCTCGCGTTCGCCCTGTACCAGATTGCCCGCGGCGGCGAGCGCTATCGTCAAACCAATCAGCGCCTCGACGGCCCCCCGATTGGCCGCCACGAGCCCGGTGACGGCCAGCGTCAACGTCAGCGAGTGGCCCAAGGTAAAGCCGGTCACGATCAGCAGCACCCGCCGCGTGTTGCGCGCCGTGACCAGCAGCGCCAGCAAAAACGCCAGATGGTCGATTCCCGTGGCGATGTGCTCGACTCCCATCTCGACGAACTGCAGAAACCGCCCGCCACTAGACCGGGAGCGATTGAGTTCGAGTTGCAACTCGCGCGAGGACACGGTGAGGATGGCTTCCTGCCCCGCGCCCGCAGCCCGCTCGGCATAGACAAAATGATGATGCGATGGCGCAACGTCAAATAGCACACCGACGCGAATGGCAAGCGATTCGCCGGGCGAACAACGCATCTCGACCCCGATCCGAATGTATCCGGCCTCCGCTTCCAGCGCTTGAGGAGGCCTTGACGGGACGCAGGGTTTCCCATCGACATCGGCGGTGACGGTTTTCTCGACGTGGGCCGCAAAAATCTGGGCGAGGGAATCATAATCTTCCCCAGGCAGAGTCAGCCGAGTGACCTCGCGCGCGCGCACCGTCAGGACCCCGGTTAAATGCCCGGACATATAGTTCCAATGCGAAAGGGACTCGCTTCGCTCGTGCGCCGGCACCGGCCGGTTGACCATCGCCAGAACGAATGCAAGCGGCACGAGGAACCTGCCTGCACTCCGCACGCACGTAGCTGCGCAGCGCTTGGCAGTCACTGCGCACACTCCGCTGTCAACGTCCGGTCTCGCGCAGCGACGCTGCCGTCTTCACGGCCGGGCGCCTGTCCACGAATATCGGCGATGACCACGCACGCTCTTCGACGGCTTCCAGACATTCGTCGGCTGAATTGGTTTTCTTGGGATCGCCCGAACATAGGTTGACTTGAGTGCAGCGTCCGGCCGCATCGAACTTGCACCGCAACTGTCCGCCATTGACCGCCGGCGACGGCTCCTGGATGGCGCGCACATAGTAAAGCGCATCGCGGCCGGTGCGCAGGAAATCCGGATCGGAGAAACGTACCCGGCATCCCGCCTCATTGGCAGGACATTTCAAGGTCAACCAAGGGTCCTCGATCAAGCCGTCGACTGGCTCGGAGGTATGGTGCTGTGGATGAATCCTCACCACCTCGATTCGCGTGATCTGCCGGCGTCGCGCCGTCGGATTGAAGCACTCATTGTGGCAAAGCGTCTCGAGGCGCTTGGGACCCAGCACCTTGCGCTGGAAATCCGGGCAACCGGGTTTTTGAACGAATGCACCGACGGCCATGACTTCGAACTCGGGACTGGCGTTCATCTGCACACCCGATCCCATGGGCTTCCGTCCTTCCGGCGCATTGAGGAGGTCCATCCACAATAGGATTCGATCACCGCTGGTCGCATACACATTGCGGGCCTTGAGCGCGTCCCAGATTGCGCCGCGCGTTCGGCGCACGGCGTGAACCGCCACCAGGCCTCCGGTGATCGACATGCTGTTCGTGCGCTCGACATCCCAAGTGGCCCAAGATGAGGAATATAGATTCGGAGTCACGGGACGGCTCTCCGCCTTCGGCTCCGCCGGCGCCGGCAAGAAAAATCGCTTGGCGTCGGGGCTCGACAGCCGCAATAGTAAAATCGAATTCCAGCGGGCCACCTCCTTGTAGCCCTCGCCGGGCATGGCGTTGTGATTATCGGTCGATCCGATCATGCCGAATCTGAAGCGGAGGGGATCTTGGCCCTCTCGATCTTCGCCAAGGGCCAGAATATATTGCACCGAGCCCAGTGGGTTGTGATGCCAGGTGGGTAGAAAGCAATCGCGGCATTCACCGGCGTCGAGCCACTCTTCCGTCTTCGCCCCCGGCACCGCGAGAAATCCCGCTGCTGCAAAGCCCACGGGCGCATCCAGCTCTCGTTGCCGGGTTTCGCGCTCCCGCCGTTCGCATTCGTCCGTCGGCAGGTGCTGGGCGTCGCAGCGCGCACGAATGATGCGTCCGGCTTGCCAGCACATGGGCAAATAATCCTGGGTTGGCTCCGGGCAGATTTTCTCGCCATTGGACCCGGTCCGATATTCGCGCCAGGATCGATACTGCTCGGAATTGCCATGACCGGAATAAACCTCGATCAGGTGCTGACGCGGATCGCCGGCTATCGCAGGCGTCAACTCGTGAGCCCAATCCGCGCTGGGGGGATTCGAGAGACCCCACGCCGTGCCATGCGGAATCACCAGCGCATCGAAGCCCCATTCGTCGAGCTTGCGCGATAGGTCCTCCGGCCGCAGCGCCACTTCGAAGCAATTGTCGGGTAACACCTTGGTGTCCACGTTTTCCGCGCAGACCGGCACCTTCGACAGCTCCTGCATCATCGCCACGTAGCCGCTCACCCGCGGTTCGCGCTGGCGCATCTTGGTGAGAATCGGCAGATCGGGATCGAAATACGGCGGCATGGGAGAAATGGAGCGCCGCGGCAGATGCGCTTCATCTTGATCTCGGAAGATCACGTTACGGTGACCATAGTGGTTCTCACGGGTGGTGCCGGCCTGCGTCCACTCGAACCCGGTAAAGGTGATCAGGTCTTCGGTGTCGCCGCTGTTGCCCACGGCTGAACACTGTCTCAGAACCCTCTTGTTTTCGCCCCACTGGCGCGGCGTCAAAGTCTCCGCATGATCCGTGAGCGCAAAAAAGTCCAACGACGAACAATAGCGCGCGAAATCGCAGGCGTCGGCCGGGGGATGCGCGCCGGATCCGCCGAATACGGGCAGAGAGAATACGAAGGCATCCCATGATACGGTGCTGTGCACGTGCAGATCGCCGAATAAAATCTGCTCGTCATGCGATACCGGGTTTCGCAGCCTGTGCATGAGATCGTCAGGCCTGGCGGCATCGTTGACCGTCCCCGCGGGGTCGACCTGCGCATCCTTGAAATCTGCTGCGGATTCGCTGAGCGTACCGGTCGTCTTATGCGGGCCTGCCCCAGCCGGCGCGGACAGCGCCGCAAGGAGAACGGCGGCGAGCACCATCGACAGTCGGGACCTGTTAATCCGCGTGCGCCATTGCATAATTGTCTACCTGCGAATGAGTTGAATGAATTAGTTCTTCGAAACCGCGTGCGAGTCGGGAGCGATATCGATGCGCGCCGACTGACGCAGCGACGCGAGCAAATCCTCCAGCGCTGTTTCCTGCTTGTCGCGCACGGCATCCGCTTGCACCAGATCGTGGATGCTCTGCAGATTCGGCACGGCACGCTCGACGCGCCGGTTCAAATACAGCACTAGAACGCCGCGGCCGAACGCGGTCGGCTCGGTCACTTCCCCGGCCCGAAGACGATCCAGATCATCGATCAGAGGCGACCCGAAATAATTGGCGAGAGTGCGCGCCGTTGCCGCCTGACGGGGTGGTTCGAATGGCAGGACATCCGTAGTGCTCAGCAGCGACTCCACGGCTTGACCGGCACGCACGCCGGCCAGCGCCGAATCGGCGCGGCGCCGTGATTCCCGCACGTCAGGAAAGAACCTAGACTCGAAATATAGGGCCGTCACCTGATAACTAGTCGGACTGACATAGGCGGTCCGATGCGATTCGTAGTAGCCGTCGAGTTCGGATTCCGTCACGGATTGAGACGAGATTTCCGAGTTGATGCGTGTGATCGCGGCCCGCACCAAGGCGGCGCGCACCTCCGGATCTGTTTCGACCGCACCGCTATCCAGAGCGTGCTGCACCAGTAGCTCCTCGTCGATCATCCGCGACACTACTCGCCGGCGGGCGGCCGGTTCAGCTTTTCGCAGACGTGCATCGAAACCGGCGACGGTGCGGTCGACGCTGGCTGCATCGATTTCTCGGCCATTGACGCGCGCGGCGACCCCGGGCAGGAAACCTACGGGTATCCGCGCACCATGGAGGATTTGAATCGCCGACACTACGCAGCCGGCCAACGCACCGAATATCAGCCAAGCACGCCTTGCGCGAGGGCTCATGGGTTACCGCGTGAGCGTTTGAAAACCCGATCCAAGATAATGGCGAGGATGACGATCGCGAGGCCCGCCTCGAAGCCCATGGCGATATTCACGGAATTGAGCGCCCGCACCACCGGCTTGCCCAGCCCGTCCGCGCCAACCAAAGCGGCAATCACCACCATCGACAGGCTGAGCATGATGCATTGCGTGATGCCGGCCACGATGGTCGGCAGTGCGTGCGGCAACTCAATTTTTAGCAGTAGTTGGCGGCGAGTGGCGCCGAACGCCTCGCCCACGTCAAGCATGTGCTTGGGCACGCACGAAATGCCGAGATGAGTCAAGCGGATGGGTGCAGGAATCGCAAAGATCACCGTCGAAATCAATCCAGGCACCACACCCAATCCGAAGAGCACCAAGGTCGGGATCAGATAGACAAAGGTGGGGATGGTCTGCATGAGATCCAGGATGGGATGCAGGAATTTATAGAACCACGGCCGGTGTGCAGCCGCGATGCCGATGGGCACGCCGAACAGCACGCACACCAAGGTCGAAAACAGTACTAAAGAGAAGGTCTGGATCGTTGCTTCCCAATAGCCCAGGTTGTCGATGAGTAGCAGCGACCCTGCTACGAACACCGTGAGTCCCGGCGAACGATGCAAAAGAAAGGCGGCCGCCGTCAACACGACGATGAGCAACAATGCCGGGACTCGCATAAGGAGCGCGGTAAGCATCACAATCACCGACCCCAGCGCGGAGGAAACACCGTCGAAGAAACGCTGCGCGTGGTGCATCGCGAATTCGACCCCATTGTTGAGCCATGCGCCCAAGGGGATCTTGTGCCCGATCACCCACTCATTCGCCTCGTCGAGGTGGTCGGCAAATCGGTGCAATTCCGAAGTGTGTAGACTTCGGCGCACGGCCTCGGCGCCCGGCTTGCCGTCGATCGTCGTCACTCCCGCCAGCCACCTATCGAGGAGCGCTGAATGCGCGGCGAGAAAGCGGCTCGCAGCCTTGGCACCGTCCAAGTGGTCGTCCAAAATGAACGCCATCAACTGACTCTCGATTTCCGGGGTGAATTCGAGGTTCTGCAACAGCGCTCCGACGTTGGGGCACTCGGCAAGATAGCCGGCGCGCACGTCGGTGTAGATCGTGGCGCCGCCGTAGCCCGTACCGAATGTATTATCGCCCCCTGCGAGATAGTCGATGTGGTACTTGAGATTCATGGGATGCGGCGACCAGGCTAGGAACACAATCCAGTCGGATCTGCGGATCGCGCGGTCGACCTCGCTCAACATGCCTTGCTCGCTCGATTCGACTAGCGTCCAATCGCCCAAGCCAAAGTGGTTCTGCGCGATGAGGGTGCCGATGATCCGATTACCGTCGTTGCCGGGTTCGATGCCGAAGATTCTTCGTTTGAACCGATCGGCATGCTCGTGCAGATCGGCAAAGTTCTTGACGCCGGCGGCGGCCAGGTAGGAAGGAACGGCCAAGGTGTACTTGGCGCCTTCGAGATTCGCCCGTACCACCTGCACGGATCCGTCGGCCAGATAGGGCCTGCGATCCTCGGCTATGCTGGGCTCCCAGTCGCCGAGATAAACATCAATTTGCCGATTCTTGAGCGATGCATAGGTGACGGGAATCGACAGGATTTGCGTGACGGTTCGATAACCTAAGGCCTGAAGCAGGCGCGAGGTGAGCGCCGTGGTCGCAGTGATATCGGTCCATCCGACATCGGAAAAGCGGACGGTTCGGCAGCTCGAGGGTTCCGTGGCGCCCACAGCCGCCTGCGTGGGATTGGTCCTCACCTGCGCAGGCTCGGCGGCAGCAATGGTAACGACCGACAGCCAGAATCCCGCCAATAAGTGGGCTCCTCGCATCAGCGTGCGTGCGCTCCGGCCGGTCGTCTCAGCGCCGATAAGTGGGCTCCTCAGCATCCAGGATGGCCTTGATGTTGTCCAAATGATCGATGGCGAGCTGCCCGTAGCCGCGCCATTGCCGTTCGGTGAGAGCGGCCAGTGCGTCGGGCACGATGCGCAACTCCTTGCCTGCGGCATAGCAGGTGAGCAGCGTCTCCGCCGCGCGCTCGAAGTAATACAGCTCGTCCAACGCCGCTGCAACCGTGGCACCGATGACCAGAACGCCGTGATTCGCCATCAGCAGCACGCTCTTGCCGCCGCCCATCAGGTCGGCCACACGGCCGCCTTCGCGATCCGACAATGCCATGCCGGAGAAGCCGCTATCGAGGGCCACTCGCCCGAAAAAGCGCATGGTATTCATGTCGATGGGGTACATCGTCGGATCCTGAAGGCAGGCGAGCGCCGTTGCGTACTTGGGGTGCAGATGCATCACGCAGCGCGCCTCGGGCATTCGGGCATGCAAGCTCGCGTGCAGATGCCAGGCGGTCGGATCGGGCGCATCCGATCGATCGAGCGTCGCGGGATCACGAGCGTCCAGCAGCAAGAGATCGCAGGCTGACATGCGGGAAAAATGCCGGCCGCGCGGATTGATCAAGAATTTTGCGCCATCGGCCGAGACGGCCACGCTCAAATGATTTGCCACGGATTCGTGCATGTTCAGGCGTGCAAACCAGCGAAAGGCGGCCGCCAGATCGATTCGAGCCGCTCGATGTTCGGCCGCGAACGTCGCGGCGGTCGATGCAGAAGTAGTCACGATCTTTACTCCACAGTCCTAGCGTTGCGAGGTCGCCCAATGGGGGTGAATCCAGACGCCGGGCTGTTCGCGCGGCAATGAAAATTTTCCACGCAGAAGATCGCTCATCTTCTCGGCAATCATGATGGTCGGCGCATTGGTATTGCCGCTGACGATGGCCGGCATGACCGACGCGTCGATCACCCGCAAGTTGGCGACGCCATGAACCCGGCATTGCGAATCGACCACCGCGCTCCGCGGATCCAGCCCCATGCGGCAGGTACCCACCGGGTGATAGCAGGTTTCGACGCTGCGCCTCACCCAGGCATCGATGTCCTCGTCGCT